>Ga0310122_10000525_pt1 | contig 24285 bp, 17 predicted proteins | sample CB6_Bottom_1051__FD_203503 | JGI IMG/M metagenome (GOLD analysis project Ga0310122, IMG submission 203503) | Marine microbial communities from Western Arctic Ocean, Canada - CB6_Bottom_1051 | ecosystem: Environmental > Aquatic > Marine > Oceanic | place: Canada: Western Arctic Ocean | collected...
CGTAATGTGGCATATGCTGTCGGAGTACTCCTCGGCCAGATCGGCGAGGGTGTCCATCTGGGCGCAAGTCAGCCCGCCACAGGGGATCTTAATGCGCTGCATACCCGGAGCGTGCCATGCCGTGTTCGGACCCTTGGTGTTGGCATCCGGAAAATGCAGTTCCTGCGTCTGCGAGCCGTCGAACCGCTGACCGTTGTCGTAGCGCTGGCCATAGGCTCCGCGGCGGAGGCGGGTCTCAGCGAAGATGACCTCGTCCAACTTGTCCTGTTGCCGCAGGCCGATTTGAGTCTCGAATATATCGATCTCGCGGCCCAGATCTGAGGGAATACTGTTCCCGAGCTCTTCCTTCCAGGAAGTGGCCTCACTCATTTGCCGGTCCCCTATGCATTAACCCGTCTGTGAACCGTTTACACCTCGGTTGAGAGTGTCTCGCCGAGGTTATTTCCTTTTTGAAGATCCAACTGATGACCCTTGCTAAATCGAAAATAAGATAGGAACCGCTATTGCCGTGTCAAGCAGGTTTCAAGCGTCAAAAGTACTTCGTACGAGATCGTCAAGCAGGAGCGCAGGAACAGCGCCCGAGCTGGTCGGCTAGTCTGCCTTGGCGGAACCCCGCAGCTCGGCCAGCATTTCCTCCATGTAGGCGATGACCTCTGGTCCGTAATCCGAATCCGAGGCAGCGTAGTCGATGAAGGTCTTGAAGTAGGCGAGGTGGTTGCCGATGTCGTACCTGCGCTCGGACGCGGTCAAACGCACAGCGCGCACCTGCTGGCCGCAGTCAATCGCCTGGCGAATGGCGTCAGTGAGGTATATCTCACCGCTCTGGGACGGCTGGACACGGCGAATCTCGTCGAAGATCCCTGCGCTGAAAACGTAGCGGGCACTTACCGCAAGCCGGCTCGTGGTGATCCCAGGTGCCGGCTTTTCGACGATGTCGGCCAGCCCGCAGTCATCGAGGTCAGCTTCGTCGTCGCGGGGAACGACGATTCCGTAGTGTTGCACCAGGCTCTCCGGAACCTCGTCGGCGGCGATCGTACAGGCTGAGTCGTTGCTGGCGTGAGAGTCGATCATGCGCTTCAGCAAGGGGATGGATTCGGTTGAGCGTATGATGCTGTCGCCAAAAGCGACAACAAAGCTCTCATCTCCAACGAAGCTCTCCGAAGCCGCCACGGCATCGCCGGTCCCCAGCGGTTTGGTCTGTCCCAGGGGCACCTGCTGCCTGGTGAAGTAGAATTCTACGCCTCGGTTGCGATAGTCGAAGCGGCCTACCTCCCTCATCTCGTGTCCGTCGAGTTCCAGATGCATCATCAGTTCGGAGTAGTCGTCGAAGTGGTTCTCAACGGCTATCTTCGCTCTGCTGGAGACAAAGAGAATCCGGCGGATGCCGGCGGTGATCAGCTCCTCGACGACGTGATGGATGATGGGGAGGCGGCCGGCGGGAAGCATCTCTTTGGGGATGGCCTTGGTGGTGGGCAGCAGGCGGGTACCCAATCCAGCTACCGGGATTACGGCTCGGTCGATAGTCATGGGTCCGAATATGGAGACTCGCCGAAAAAGCGTCAATTCGACGGACGCGCCGCGGGGAGCGGCGGGCGGCGGCGAAATGCTCTCAGCACAGGAGCAGCGGGCCAATTGACACCCCAGGAGACGCGGGATATGCTATATGAACCAGCGCGTTTTCAGGCGCGTCTTTGGGGACCGATTCCAGGCGGGTGACCCTGTGCGGGTGAGATGTAGCCGCGAGGGGCTGGATGTGGCAGGATGGAAACTGGGCCCTGGCCGGCGCAACCGGCGCGGCCCGAAGGAGCCAGGTTGGGAAACGCGGATCTGATGTGGGAGATGGCGGAAGAGATCCTGGCCAGCGGGCATCGCCTGGCGCTGGTGACCACGGGTGGTGGGAGCCGAGCCGTCCACTACCTGTTGAATCATCCCGGGGCGTCGAGAGCGGTGTTGGAAGTGCAGATACCCTATAGTGGGTCGGCCCTCGCCGATTACCTCGCTACCAGTGGCCCTCATCCTGTAACCGCCGACACCGCCAGAGCGATGGCGGCGCGGGCATTTGCCAGGGCCGGCGAGCTGACCGCAGGGAATCGGCAAGGGGGAGGAGCGCCGGATTCACACCTTCTGGGCGCGGCCTGTACCGCGGCATTGGCCACGGTGCCGCAGCGGCGGGGAGAGGACCGTTGCTGGCTGGCGCTGCGCACACCCGACCAGTATCGTATGGTCGCACTCAGCTTCGCCAGGGAATCGTCGGGGCGTCTAGAGCAGGAGGAGGTGCTCAGTCGCACCTTGTTGCAGGCACTGTGCCAGGCGTGTGGGCCGTCGCGTGGTCTGGGCGCCAGCGAGGCCGTCGGGGAGCAACTGCCGGATTGGGCCGGGGTGGAGGCCTTCGGGTTTGCCGCCGGACAGGCCCTTGACGAGTTCTTTGACGGCGGTGGCAAAACGGTGGAACGCCGTCCGGGGGGCGCTTTCCGACGTGCCTGCCAGGACGGCAGACGGGTGATCTTCGCAGGTTCCTTCAACCCCTTCCACGAGGGCCATGCTCAGCTGGCCGGCGTTGCCCGCGCCCGGACCGGGCGGGAGGTGACGCTGGAGATTTCGATCGCCAACGTCGACAAGCCCACACTGGGCTACGTGGAGATCGCGCAAAGACTAGACGCCCTGCCGGATGAGTACGGAGTAATGGTGACCCGGGCAGCCACTTTTCCAGAGAAAGCCCGTCTTTTTCCAGGGTCGGTTTTCGTCATCGGCTACGACACCGTAATCCGGCTGTTGGATGGGGCGTACTACGGTGGAGGGCGCGGCGCGGTAGACCAGGCCCTGGCGGAGCTAGATGAAAGCGGATGCAGATTTCTGGTGGCTGGCAGACTCCACGGAGAGGAGTTTTACCAGCTGGGTGACCTGGAAGTGCCGCCGGCCTTCCGACACCTTTTCGAGGCCATCCCCGAAAGTGAGTTCCGCCGGGACATCAGCTCTTCGGAGTTGCGCGACCGCCCTGAACCGGAGTGCCGCCCTGAGTAACGGCGGAAAAGGAGAGAGCAGCAGTGGACCCACTGGCGTACATCGAGCGCAATCAGGCCAAGATGGTGAAGAGGCTCCAGGAGATGGTGCGCCTTCCCACGACCAACCCTCCGGGCAGGAACTACGACATGATGGTGGGGGAGCTGAGCCGTTACTGCACGAAACTGGGAATGAAGGTGGTCATCCACCGCGTCGCCGACAGCGTTGTTGAAGCTGCCGGCGTCGATCCGTCGTTTCCCCGTCTGAACCTGCTGGCCAGGTGGGATGTGGGGGCGCCGCGAACCGTCCACTTCAACGCCCACTACGACGTCGTTCCGGCGGCGGGAGAATGGCGCCAGGGAGGTGCGTTCGAGGCCAAGGTGGCTGGCGGATGGCTGTACGGACGCGGCTCCGGAGATATGAAGGGTTCGATCGCTGCGCTGTTGGCGGCGATCGAGGCACTGGTGATGACCCGGAGTACCCCAGCTTTCAATATCGAATGCTCTTTCACGGCCGACGAGGAGACCGGTGGCTGGCTGGGGGCCGGCCATATCGTTCGCGAGGGACTCGTCAACGCCGATTACGCGGTTGTCTGCGAGGGGGCATCGGCCGCCAGGGTGGGATTGGGCCACAACGGGGTCCTATGGCTGGAAGTCTCTATTCGCGGTAAGTCCGCCCATGCCTCCAATCCCCATCAGGGGGTCAATGCCTTCGAGATGATGGCGGATCTCGTCCACTACCTGCGCCCACTGGGAAAGCGTCTCGCGGTTTTGTCGAGGCGCTATACGGACTTCAGCGGCCAGGTGCGCAACCCCACTGTCAACGTCGGTGGCGTCTTCGCCGGTAGTGGCCAGAAAGTGAATACCGTTCCCGGAAACGCCGTTTTCACGGTGGACCGGCGTATCCCTCCCAACGAACGCCTCACTCACGCCGAAGGGGAGCTGCGCCGCGCCATCGCGAAAGCGGCCGCCAGGGTCGCTGGAATTCGCTACTCCGTGCGTTCAATTCTGAAGATCGATCCGTGTGTGATGGACGCCGAGCACGCCCTGCCCAGCGCGTTTTCGAAGTCGGTTCGGTACGTGCGCCGCGGCCCTTCCGGATTCGGTGTGACGACGGGGTTCACCGACCTCCACTACTTCATCGAGGAAGGCGGCCTGCCGGGGATCGGCTACGGCGTTGGTGGCCAGCGTGCTCACGGCGCAGATGAGCGCGTGGGGTTGCGCGAACTCGTCCAGACGGCTCGGACTTACGCCCATTTTATGCTCCGTGATATCTGAGGTCCTGAAACTGTTCGCGTGGTCTTTCTACGACAATCTGGGCGGCCTGATCGTCGTCAATGTGGTCTGGGCTCTGGTCTGTCTGCCCTGGCTGGGAGGTGCGGTCCTGATCGTCGCCTGGGGCGGAGATGTCGGTGGTGAGTGGTCCGCTGCTATCGCCGCGACCTCCGTTCTGCTGGCGGTTGAATTCGTGATTTTCTCCCCTCCGTCCGTCCTCCTGTTCCTTGCGGGCCGGCGGTGGGCGAGAGGGGAAGTGGCCGACATTCGAGACTTGCTGAAGCGTCTGCCCGGGTTCTTCGCAAGGGCGCAGTTGCTGGGACTCACCGTCATGGGTGGATCGCTGCTGTTGCTGGTCAACGCCGTGTTCTACAGTCACCGTCTGGGCGGCTGGAGCGGCACTATTCTCAGCGGAGCCATGATCTGGTTTCTGGTAGCGCTCCTGGTGAGCTCGATGTATCTGTTTCCGACGCTCATATCGCGGTCTGATCAGAGGCAGGGAGTCGGCGCGGCGCTGCGCCACAGTCTACTGGTGGCGATCGACAACATCGGCCTGTCCCTGGGTCTTTTTACCCTGGGGGTTGCGGGAATGGCGCTCGCGGTCGTAACCGGCGTCGGAGTTCTCTGTGGCGGTGTAGCTGCCGTCGCGCTGTTAGTGAGCGTGGGGTTCCATCGTATTTTGCGCCAGTACGGTCTGGCGGATCCGACCGAGGCGTCATCGCCGAGGTCGTGGCGTGATCTGTTGCGGCCCTGGCAGATGTGAGGTTTGAGATGAGAGCGGATTTCCCGCGGCTGGTAACGGGGGCCGAAATGTCCGCCGTCGATCGCCTGACGATCGACCAACACGGCGTTCCGGGTGTCGAGTTGATGGAGCGGGCCGGTCGCCGCGTCGTGGAGACCATCCAGGAGAGGTGGGAAGGGCTGGAGGGATTGGCGGTCGCCGTCGTCTGCGGCAAGGGCAACAACGGCGGTGACGGCTTTGTCGTCGCCCGTCTGCTCCACGACCGAGGCGTGGTGGTGCGGGCATATTTGGCCGCTCACCGGGATGCCCTGACCCCGGGGGCCGCCCACCACTGCGGGCTTCTCGAAGAGGCGGGAATTTCGGTGGACCCGGTCCCGACTACGTCTGCCCGCCAAGAGTTTGCCCGCGCGGACATCGTCATCGACGCTCTCTTGGGCACCGGCCTCAAAGGCGCTGTCAGGGGAGCGCGCGCCGGGGTTATCGAGGCGATGAATTCGGCGGCGAGGCCCATCATCGCCGTTGATCTTCCCACTGGGGTGGAAGCGGACACCGGAAAGGTGAACGGCCCCTGTGTCAGGGCAGCGGTAACGGTTACCTTCGGGCTGCCAAAAGTCGGTCACCTGTTCTATCCGGGACGCACCTACTGCGGCCATCTCGAACTGGTGGACATCGGTTTTCCCCTCGAGGCGATCGAGGCGGGGGCCCGGGGCTCGATGTACCTGTTGACCGAGAAGGGAACGGCGAGTTTGATCCCTCGGCGCTCTCCCCAGGCCCATAAGGGCAGTTGCGGATCAGCGCTGGTCATAGCCGGGTCCGAGGGCATGACGGGCGCCGCGGCGCTGACGGCCGACTCCGCCCTGGCCGTGGGCGCCGGTCGTGTGTCTCTGGGTATTCCCGCCGGTCTCAACGATATAATGGAAGTCAAGCTGACCGAGGTGATGACCCGCCCGCTTCCCGAGGTCCGCAAGCGACGCTGCCTGTCCCTGCGGGCCGCCGGCGATATCGAACGCCTGGCGGCGGTTGCCGACTGCCTGGCCATCGGTCCAGGGTTGGGCACCTACCGCGAGACGGTAGCCCTGGTGAGGAAGCTCGTCGCTGGTCTGACCCTTCCCATGGTCATCGACGCCGACGGACTGAACGCCTTCGTGGGATACACCGATATATTGAAGCAGAACCCGAGTCCTCTTGTCCTGACACCCCATCTGGGCGAATTCGCCCGGCTCACAGGGACCGACACAAGGGAGCTTGGCGACTGCCCGGCGGAGCACGCGCGCAGGTTCGCCCGCGACTTTGCGCTGACTCTGATACTCAAGGGAGCCCCGACAGTGATCGCCTGCGCCGACGGCTCCGTCTTCGTCAACCCCACCGGCAACGCGGGCATGGCCACGGCCGGCTCCGGCGATGTCCTCACAGGGGTATTAGCGGGACTGATGGCGCAAGGACTGTCGGCCCCCGATGCCGCGTGTGTGGGAGTCTTCGTCCACGGTCGGGCCGGCGACATCGCGCGGCAGCGAATGGGCGAATGGGGGATGAAAGCAGGGGATATCGACCGATGCGTTCCCGAGGCCATTTTGGCGGTTTCCGAGAGCGGCAGCGATGGCCCTTGACATCTCTATCGGGATGGTGTACCGTATGAAAAACTGGGGAGGGTCGAGGGTGAACGGACGCCCGAATGCGCCGTGGCATCCATCGGTCGACCCTCTCGCGGCCCCTCCCTCACTGTCGCCGACGACCATCGGTGAATCGCAACTTGGAAGCGTCGGTCAGCTCTGATGACGAAGGTCAAGGAAGCCATCGAGGAGGTCATTGAGGAGTCCTATCTGCTGGGACTCTCAGAGCCGGAGATACGGCGGGACTTCAAGCGTTTCATCGACACCTGTTATGGCGTCATCCACGACAACGTCAAGGACCGAGATGTAGAGACCGGGCTGGGAGAAAGTCTCGCCCGCGAACAGACCTGCATACTCATAGCCGACCGTGACGACAGCTCCGAAGATGTCGCGGTGGGGCAGGAGGCCGGCAAGGAACAGTCCACGCTCGAGGAGTTCTCCGAGAAAGTGGCCAGGCGCAAGCGTCAAATTCTCCGCATCATCGCCAAATACGATCCGAAGCTGGTTCGGCTAATCGACGAACAGCGATTCCAGGGCGAGGGAGTGGGCGAACAGCCATCCGGCCGTCTCCCCATTCGCCGCACGTCTTGGAGTGCCGCCTGGAAGCCGGATTGGGCTCTGCTCCGCGTGCAACTGCTGAAGATCGGCTACGCCACGACGATTGGTGTCATCATCATCCTGATCTGGCTGGAATTCCTCCAGAAGTAGGTGATAGCTTTTCGGATCCACAGCATTTCTCGTCTCACCCCCTCTTCGATTACCGCTACTGCCCTCTTCCATTACAACTACTGGCCAGGGAGCAGAGACGCCGATCGCCTGGCATCTCTGCTCGATCCTAATCTGCGCCTCTCCCCATGTCCCTCACCGAGCCTCTGCGCTGATGGCTCCGGATACCGACGCCCATAGTGCCCAGACGAACTGACCTAAAGAAAATCATGCTGATAGGCTCAGGGCCTATCGTCATCGGCCAAGCCTGCGAATTCGACTACTCCGGTACCCAGGCCTGCAAGGCGTTGCGCGAGGAGGGGTATGAGATAGTCCTCGTCAACAGCAATCCCGCGACCATTATGACCGACCCGGAACTGGCCGAAAGGACCTACGTGGAACCCATCACGGCGGCCGTGTGCGAGGCGATCATCGAGCGCGAGCGCCCCCAAGCACTGTTGCCTACGGTGGGGGGGCAGACGGCGCTGAACACGGCGGTGGAGCTGGCTGAAAGTGGGGTCCTGGAGCGCTTCGGGGTCGAGCTCATCGGCGCTAAGCTGGAGGCCATCCGGCTGGCCGAGGATCGCGAGCTCTTCAAGGGGGCGATGGATGACGCAGGCCTCGCCATGCCTGCCGGGTATTTCGTGCGCACCCTCGAGGAGGCCCTGGATTGCCAGCAGGAGCTCGGGTATCCCACCATTGTTCGGCCGTCGTTTACCCTTGGCGGCAGCGGCAGCGGCATCGCTTATAACGCCGAGGAATACGAGCGTATCGTGCGTCGTGGGCTGGATCTCAGTCCTATCACCGAAGTTCTGGTGGAAACATCGGTCCTGGGTTGGAAGGAATACGAGCTCGAAGTGATGCGGGACGTGGCCGACAACGTCGTTATCATCTGCTCCATTGAGAACTTCGACCCCATGGGCATCCACACGGGCGACAGCATCACCGTGGCGCCAGCGCAGACTCTCAGCGACAAGGAATACCAGGTGATGAGGGATGCGGCTATCCGCGTGATCCGCCGCATCGGGGTGGATACGGGGGGGTCGAACATCCAGTTTGCGGTGAATCCGGCAAACGGCGAAATGATGGTAATCGAGATGAACCCGAGAGTATCTCGCAGTTCGGCGCTGGCCTCGAAGGCCACGGGATTTCCGATAGCGAGGATCGCCGCCAAGCTCGCGGTCGGGTACACCCTGGACGAAATCCCCAATGACATAACCAGGGAGACGCCCGCCTCTTTCGAACCCACCATCGACTACGTGGTCACGAAAATACCCCGGTGGGCCTTCGAGAAGTTTCCACAGACGCCAGACATTCTGGACACCCAGATGCGTTCCGTGGGAGAGACCATGGCCATTGGACGCACCTTCCAGGAGTCGCTTCAGAAGGGGTTGAGATCGCTGGAGACCGGGCGGTCGGGATGGGGTGCCGACAAGGACGACCTCGATCCGACAAAGGTGTCGGACAAGGATGTGCGCGAACACTTGGTCACCCCCTCCTCGCAGCGTCTGTTCTATATAAAAGTCGCCATGGCCAAGGGCTTCAGCGTCGAGGAGATACACCAGCTGACCCGGGTGGATCCATGGTTCCTGGACAGGCTGTACGAGATCTTCGAGCTCGAGCAGCGCCTTTCCGGTGACGATCTTCTGGACGATCCGCTCCTTCTTCGGGAGGCGAAGGAATACGGTTTCAGCGACAAGCAGCTGGCTTTTTTGCAGGGCTGTGACGAAAAGAGTGTCCGCACCAAGAGAGAGGGGCATGGGATCAGACCGGTGTACAAGACCGTAGACACCTGTGCGGCCGAGTTCGAAGCCCATACACCCTATCACTACTCGACGTACGAGCGCGAAAATGAGTCGGTTGCCTCCGATCGCAGGAAGATCGTGATCCTCGGGGGAGGGCCCAATCGCATCGGTCAGGGGATAGAGTTCGACTACTGCTGTGTCCACGCCTGCTTCGCCCTCAAGGAAGACGGCTTCGAGACCATTATGGTCAACAGCAACCCCGAGACGGTGAGCACCGACTACGACACGGCGGACAAGCTCTACTTCGAGCCGCTCACGGTGGAGGACGTGCTGAACATTATCGACCGTGAACAGCCTGAGGGAGTGATCGTCCAGTTTGGCGGCCAGACGCCGTTGAACCTGGCGCTCGAGCTCGAGGCCGAGGGCGTTCCCATCATCGGCACTTCCCCGCACAACATAGATCTGGCTGAAGACCGAGAGCACTTCGGCAACCTCCTGCGCAAGCTCGAGATCCTTCAGCCCGACAACGGCATGGCGCGGAGCCTCGAGGAGGCCAAGGAGGTGGCGGCGCGCATAGGGTACCCCGTGCTGATGCGACCCTCCTACGTACTGGGTGGCCGCGCCATGGTGACGGTGTACGACGAGCACGGCCTCGATACCTATATGGCCACGGCGATTTCGGTTTCTCCGGAACACCCGGTGCTGATCGATCGTTTCTTAGAGGGGGCGCAGGAATTCGACGTGGACGTGGTGGCAGATGGGACCGATGTCCTGATCGGCGGCATCATGCAGCACATCGAGCACGCTGGGGTTCACTCCGGCGACAGCGCCTGCGTCCTGCCGCCTTTCGATATCGGGGTCGAGAACCTTCGGACCCTGGAAACCCATACCCGCGCTCTCGCCCTGTCTCTGAACGTTATTGGCCTCATGAATGTTCAATACGCTATTCAGGAAGGCACGGTGTACGTCCTGGAAGTAAATCCCAGGGCCTCGCGTACCGTGCCCTTCGTCAGCAAGGCTACCGGCAGACCCCTGGCCAAGATCGCCGCGCGAGTCATGACCGGACGAGGGCTGCGGGAGATGGGGCTCACCGAACAGTTCGTACCCCGTCACATCTCCGTAAAGGAGGCGGTGCTGCCCTTCAGCAAGTTTCCCGGGTCGGACGGCATCCTTGGCCCGGAGATGAAGTCCACTGGCGAGGTTATGGGCATCGGCGACGAATTCGGCGAGGCCTTTCTCAAGGCCCAACTCGGAGCCGGATCTTCACTGCCGGCTTCCGGTTGTATTTTTATCAGCGTTAACGATCGCGACAAGGAGGGGGTTCTCCCCATCGCCCGGCAGCTGAAGGCAGCGGGCTTCGAGCTCATCGCCACCAGAGGTACTCAGGAATTTCTCGAAGCCCATGGAGTCGCCGCGGAGAGGGTATTGAAGATCCACGAGGGGAGGCCCCACGTCGAGGACGCGATTCGCAGTCACATGGTCAAGCTGGTGGTGAACTCGCCGCTCGATGAGCAGTCGCAGCACGACGACTTTGCCGTGCGGCGAGCGGCTATCATGAACGGGATACCCTACACCACTACGCTGGCGGGAGCCAAGGCCGCCGCGGCCGGAATCCGGGCCTTGCAGCACTCCAAAATGAGTGTGCGCGCTCTTCAGGACTACCTCGCCGAGGGGGAAGGGTGAATGACGCCGCAACGACCCCCTAGTGGCCGGTCTTCACGGTTGCCGGCAGCTGTCTTCATTCTCGCCTGCTGCGCGCTATTGCTGGCCCCTTCCTGTGTCTACTTCAATACCTACTACAATGCGCAGAAATACTTCCGCCAGGCAGAAAAAGCCAGGAAGAAGCAGGAGCAGCGGCAGCCGACAAAGATCGGCAGCCCGAACGGCGACCCCAACTCCTCGGCGGCAACGGCCAGCAGAAGGACAGTTGGGCGAAACCGGAGGACGAGCCGCTCCGGGGGGAGCGCCAAGAGTCTGTACGACAAGGCGGCGCGCAAGGCCTCGCTGGTGCTGGAGGAGTACGAATCCAGAGAGGATGTGGACGAAGGTGATCTGATTGACGATGCCATGTTTCTCATGGGGCGGTCGTTCTACTGGCAGGGAGACTACAAAGACGCCGCTCAGTCCTTCAATGATCTGGAGACCAACTTCCCGAAGAGCGAGTTCGCCGCCACGGCGAAATACTGGCGTGGACTTTCGTATGAAGGACTGGCAGCCCTGGACGAGGCAGAGCCCCTATATCGCTCTCTGATGACGGAGGGCGGCGAAGAGCTAGCCGCCAAGGCCGCTTTGAGACTGGGAGAAATGGCCTTCCAGCGAAAGGACTACGGCGCGGCGATTCAGGAATTCCGCGTCGCCCTCGAGGCCTTTCCCGACACCGATCTCAGGCCGACGCTGTGGGTGCGAATGGGTGAGGCCCACCGAGCTGTGGCCGACCCCGCCTCAGCCGACAGCGCTCTGGCTGCCTTCGACCACGCTCTCAGCGAGAACCCCTCTGACGCAGTGGAGTACAACGCCCGACTGAACCGGGGAAGCGTTCTGTATCAGCAAGGACAGGCGGAGGAGGCGCTACAGGCCTATCGAGCTCTTCTCGGAGAGAGCCGATTCCGTGTCTATGAAGGTCAGACGAGATTGCTCCTTGGTCAGTTCTACCAGGATCAGCAACTTCTCGAGGAAGCGCTCGACGAGTACACCCGAGTGCGCGATGACTTTCCCCTCACCGACGTGTCGGCGATGGCTCTGTACAGGACAGGCCTGTTGTACCTCCAGGAGCGGAGTGAAAGGGAGCGGGCCCGGGAATACCTCGACGAGGTTTTGAAAGAGAAACGGGGGTCCGAAGGCGCGATCCTCGCACAGGAGATGCTGCGGGACTTTGTTAAGCTGGACAGACTATGGCGCGAGATTCACCGGGCGGATTCACTTGCGTGGGAAGAGACGGCGAAGAGCGATTCCCTCGCTGCTGGTGTAGCTGCTGACTCGACAGCAACCGCCGCAGCCGTCGCAGGCAGTGATTCGACCGCCGGCGTCGCTGCTGACTCGACAGCAACCGCCGCAGCCGTCGCAGGCAGTGATTCGACCGCCGGCGTCGTCCTTGCCCCAGCCGGTGATTTGACCGCGGGCGTCGCCAGGGACGCAAAAAGCCGGACCTCCCAGCGGACGCCCAGGAGGCCCAGAGCGCGATCACGGGGAGCTTCTGGCGACGGCGACAGAACCCTGCTGGAATCCCACTTCGCCGTCGCCGAGATGTACAGGGATCGCCTCGTCATTCCGGATTCGGCCGCCTTCTTCTACGCGGAGATCCTGCGCCGTTTTCCCGAATCGAATCAGATTCCGAGGGCGCTCTACAGTCTCGCTTCGATCCGAATGGGGGGGGCTGACGGAATCGACGCCGCGCGGCCCGATCTGGAAAAGCTCATCGAGTCCTTTCCCGGCTCAGAGCACGCCAACGCCGCACGGCGGCTCCTCGGATATCAGCAGACGGTCACAGCTGAAGACCAGGCCTCGTCAGAGTTCGTGAAAATCGAGGAGATTCGGCTGCGCGACCCGAGCGATGTAGGGCGCTACATTCCGCTAATGGACGAGCTGTCCCGCGCCTTCCCGCAGACGCTTGCGGGAGCCAGGGCGGCTTTTGTAGCCGCCTGGACCTACGAAAATGTCGCTCCAGTTGACACGGTGGAGGCCGAGAGGCGATTCAGCAGGGTTCTCAGCGAATTTCCTGACTCCCCCTTTGCCAAGGTGGTGCGAGAGCGGCAGGAAGCTCGGAGCACGGGCATGATCGTCAAGCTGGAGAGGCAGCTTCGGACCATCGATCGCGGTCTCAAGCTCGGAGAGCGGATCGAGCTAATCGCTGTCGAACCGGATTCGGCCGATTCGGTTATGCTGTCGCGCAAGCACATGGGCTTTGCCCTGCGCGCACATCGTCACGGACGCCTGGACGAGGCATCGGAGTTCTATGAACTCAGCCTGGACCAGCAACTGGGAAATCCGCTGGCCTACTACGGTCTGGGTGAGATAGCCTGGGAAGAGGGGTATTTCGAGGAGGCCCTCGAATACTACAGGGAGTCCCTACATTACGGGAAGCGTATTGCCGGTATCCACTATCGTCTGTTCGCACACCACACAGAGGAAGGGCGTGAGGATTCGGCCAACCACTATCTGAGAGAGGTCGTGAGGCGTGACCGCTCGAACGAGCAGGTGCAGGAACTGCTGGACGAGTTCTCTCATCTAAGCGGAGCGGAAGCGGAAAACCTGGAGCTCTCTGTGCTCGAAAGCCTGGACCTGTCTCCGCCCGATGGGCGGCTGGACACGCCGCGATCGGTTTTGGGACTGACTCAGGATCCCATGGTGCGCTCGAGCGTGGCACCGACCTATCCCGTTGATGCGAACGGTGATTCGGCCGAGGTGATTCTCGACATTCTCATCGACGCCGATGGCCTGCCGGAGACGATTGAGGTCTTCGAAGGAGATGAACCTCTCGCCGCGGCCGCCGTGGAGGCCGCGCGTCAGTACGTCTTCTACCCAGCGGAGAGAGCCGGTGGCGACCGACCCTATGTGTGGGTGGAGCTCGCCGTGCCTGTGGTCCCTCCAGCCTTGCCGGTTCTTTCGGAAACCGCATCTCGATCCGCGACCCCGGCCGGAGTCACTCAATTACCTGATGAGACTGACTCGCAGAGCGATTCGGAGGCCGACTTGCAGAGCGACTCGGAAACTGACTTGCAGAGCGATTCGGAGACTGACTCGAAGATCGATTCGGAGGCCGACTTGCAGAGCGATTCGGAGACTGACTCGAAGATCGATTCGGAGGTCGACTTGCAGACTGACTCGGAGGCCGATTCGGAGGCTGACTTGGTAGATCCAGTGGGGTCGGCTGGCGTGGATTCGGTCGAGATGGTCGACTCAGGTGATCCACAGGATCTCCCTGGCTCGGACGGTCCAGTTGACCGGGAGGATGGGAAAGTCGAATGAAAAGCGTAGGACCATCTCCGAAAGACGTCGAGGCGAGGATATGCTGGACGGTTGAACTAGCGGAGAAGACGTATCTCACCCGCCTGGAGGCCGATCATGTCGCTCAAGCGCTCCCCGGTCAGTTTCTGCAGCTCTGCGTCCGGGCGGATTTCTCGCCGCTTCTGAGGCTGCCTCTGAGTGTGTGTGCCGCCGACCCAGCCACTGGAACCGTGGATGTGGCATACGAAGATGTGGGGCCCAAGACGCACATTCTGAGTAGATTGCCCTCGGGGAGCCAGGTGGGGTGTATGGGACCGCTGGGGAACTACTTTCCCGACCCGGACAGGATCCTCGATTCGGCTAGGCTCCCCGATACGAACAAGGGGGCGGTGCTGCTGGTGGGGGGCGGCGTCGGCATGCCGCCACTGCTGTTCTACGGCAGCCGAGTTCTCAGCCGGGACCCGCAGGCAGAGGTCTGCCTGCTCGCCGGAGCTCGCACCGCCGCCAAACATTTTCCCGACGCCGTGATGGCGGGCTCGGCCAGCAGGTACAGACGGGCGACCGACGACGGAACCTCGGGACATGCGGGGCTGGTGACAGATCTGTTGAAAGAGGAGCTCGCAAAGGCAGCTGCCGTCACGGTGTACACTTGTGGCCCTGTTGGCATGATGGCGGCGGTGGCCACCATTTGCCGCGATAGTCAGGTTCCCTGCCTGGCCTCGCTGGAGGAGTATATGGCCTGTGGCTTTGGTGTCTGTGTCGGCTGCGTGGTCGAGCTTGCCGCCCAGGCACAAGTTCCCGGTCAGGATCACACCCCTTACACCAGATACAGCCGGGTCTGTGTAGACGGCCCGGTGTACGATACGAGCCAGATCCAGTGGGCCTGACAGAGGTCGCACCTCTCATCGTTGACCAGCGGACCTTCGATTTGCATGGTTGATCTCACCACAAACTTCGCTGGCATTGAGCTGGCCAGCCCCGTGCTCCTCGCTTCCGGCACTTGTGGGTACGGGCGGGAGCTGGAGCCGTTCCTCGATCTAGACGCCATAGGGGGGATAGTCACCAAGACCATTACCCCGGAGCCGAGATCGGGCAATGAACCGCCACGCATAGTCGAGACCCCCGCGGGCATGCTGAATGCCATCGGGCTGCAGAACCCGGGGCTCGAAGGGTTCATTCGCGACAAGTGGCCTTACCTGGCTGAGCTCAACACCGTGGTGGTCGTCAACATAGCTGCTCCCACCGCTGAACTCCACGGCGAAATGGCTGCCTCGCTGGACCGATTGGAGGGGATCGCCGGGCTCGAAATCAACATCTCGTCTCCCAATATGCGCGATGGTGGGATGCTGTTCGGGTGCAGTGCACGGGCATCGGCCGCCGTTGTGGAAGCCGTCCGACGAAGCACGGACCTGCCCGTCATCGCCAAACTCACACCGAACGTAACCGATATCGCCGAGATCGCCCAAGCCGTGGAGGGGGCGGGTGCCCACGGGATTTCTCTCATCAACACTCTGGTCGGCATGGCCGTGGATATTGAGACGCGCCGACCGGTTCTCGCCAACGTCACCGGCGGACTGTCCGGCCCGGCTATCAGACCGGTGGCGCTGGCCATGGTTTGGAAGGTGAGGCAGGCGGTGTCGGTGCCCATAATGGGTATTGGGGGGATCGCCTCCGCGGATGACGCCCTCCAGTTCCTCCTGGCGGGGGCATCGGCTGTCCAGATCGGTACAGCCACGTTCACCAATCCCATGGTAGGGGTAACTGTGGTGGAGGGGATCCGCGCCTACTGCGAGCGTCACGGCGTATCCCCGGCCAGTGGTCTCGTGGGCAGCTTGCAGCTGTGAGCTGAACCGGAACGGGTATCGAATGCGTTGCGGCGCCGGATCGTGGGTCTGTTTCGGTCTCCTCTTTTTGAGTCTCGCAGGCTGCGCCCCCAGCCCGATCTATCGCAGTGATAGCGATGTTCCCGGTCAGGGTCGCGCTGCCCGGCGGCCCAGCCTCCCTCCCAAGGCTCGTAAGCCGCCCATCGTCATTCCACCGACGACTACCGCCCACCCCGTCGATCCGAGCGAGATTTCTACCGAGAACGCGTATCAGATCGGCAGGTCATCCTACTACGGCAAGAAATTCCACGGTCGGAAGACGGCCAACGGCGAAGTTTTCAATATGTACAAGCTGACCGCCGCCCATCGCGTTCTGCCTCTGGGGACCATTGCGAAGGTCACCAATCTGTCAAATGGCAGGTGGGTGGTGGTGAAAGTCAACGACAGGGGGCCCTTCATCGAAGGCCGTATTCTCGATCTCTCGTATGCCGCTGCTCTTGAACTGGAAATGGTGACGCCGGGTACGGCTGAGGTCATGATCGAGATCGTGAAACCGGTGAAGTGACCGGCCGGCGCTTGTCGGTGGGGCTGACCCGGGGTGGGTCATGCGCCGGAGGCGAGAAGGACTTCGTCCTTCTCGCCCGAGAGATTGGGAATCCCTGCTCCCCTGCCGGAATAGGATGGGATTGGTTCATCACGGTTGCTCTGCTGGCTGGGATCCGTTCAGCTCGCTCAATACGGTCTCGAGGACCTTCTCGACTTCTATGGCTTCGATTGATTCATGGCGGCCCCGCAGGACTCGGCAGCGGTGACCGATAGGGCGCCAGAGGTCCGGGTCCGTTGGGCCAAACAGCGAGACTGTGGGAGTTCCCACCGAGGCCGCCATGTGGCCGGGGCCCGAGTCGTTGCCGACGAACAGGTCGGCGCGTTGCAGCAGGCCGGCCAGCTCCCATAGCTTGTGCGGTTCGGCGAGGACGGCACCGGCTGGCAGCCGCTCGCCGAGGGCATGCGCAATATCTCTATCCGCCGGGCCGCAGAGCAGGAGAACGCGAATTCCTCTGTCAAGCAGTTCGCGGGTTAGGGCGAGGTAGCGGGCCAGGGGCCAACACTTGCGCTGACCTGAGCTGCCAGGGTGGACCGCGACGACGGCTCCTTCCTCCCACCGCTCTCGGCGCCATATTTTTTCGGCGAACACGCCGTCTTCCATGTTGACTTTGAGACTTGGCGTGGCGTCGGGAACCGCGATCTCAAGCTCCCGCACGGGTTCCAGCAGGTGCTGGCTGACATGGCGAAGTCGACGAGGATCCGGACGGGGATCCCAGGTGTGGACCCTTCCGGAGACCGCCCGTTCCAGCTGCTCCTTAACTACGCCGGTCGCGTCGCTCGTGTAGGCCAGGCAGAGCCCGGTCCCGGCGAAGATCTTCGCGGCGGGTGACGGCAGTGGAGCATCGCGGACGAAGAGCGCGACGAGGTCCGCTCCTCCGACGTCGACAACCCTGTCGGCCCGAGCCAGATCCGCCGTCCCGGGAGGGCCGATGATACACAGGGGAGCTTCGGGATATGCACACCTGATGGCGTTAACCGCCGGCAGAGTGAGAATAAAGTCTCCCAACGCTCCCGCCCGAACCACCGTTACCGTCTCGGCCCCGGCCGGGAGTCCTTGCCAAATGTGCGGCCTTTGGCTATTTTCCAAAGCTCAATTGGCTCTCATGTGGACGTCATCGCGGGTGACTGTTGTCACCTGTGCAGGTGATGCAGAAGCCCTGGTTTGAACCGGGGCTGTACCTCACAGAATTTACGTAAGGTGGAAGACAATGGCAGGGTTGATCGGTAAGAAGCTCGGCATGACTCAGGTCTACAGCGACAACGGCGAACTGGTGCCTGTAACCATCATCGCCGCCGGGCCCTGTCCGGTCGTCAGCTTGAGGACGGAGAAGACAAACGGCTACACCGCGGTACAGCTTGGCTACGTCGAGGTGAAGCCGCGAAAGGTGACCAAGCCAGTAGCTGGGCAGTTCGCTCGGGGTGGTATTAACCCCCACCGAATCCTCAGGGAAATCCGCACACCTGGCGAGGCGGAATTTGAGGTGGGGCAGGTGTTGAATGTGAGTCAGTTCGAGGTCGGCGAGAGGATAAAGGTAACGGGTACCTCCAAGGGCAAGGGCTTCGCCGGCGTGGTCAAGCGCTACCATTTTAAAGGGAAGAAGACGACTCACGGGACCCCGGGTAGAGTCCGTCACGCAGGTGCCATCGGCCAGGGCACCACGCCTGGCAAGGTCTGGAAGGGCAAGAAGATGCCCGGCCATATGGGATCTGATACAGTCACTTTGCGGGGGGTGTCGGTTGTTCGCATTGACGAAGAGCGCAATCTCATATTCGTGAAGGGCCCGTTGCCCGGCGCCGCTGAAGGGTACCTCACTCTTCGCAAGTACTGATCTACGAAGTCCGGATCCATCCGGGATCACAGTTAGTGAATGATGCGGCGCGGCAGGTTCTTCTGTCGGCGCCGTTTTTTTTTGAGCGGGATTCTGCCTGATTCAATCCTGATGCTGATTCAATTCCTGATGCGACGCAAGCCTCAGCATCAGTTCAACCAGGGTTAACACAAGTCAGCTATCAGGGGTCAACTCAGTCACAAGCTACCCAGGTGGCCATGTCATCCCGCGGCCCCCCAGGACGTGCACGTGCAGGTGGTGGACTTCCTGGCCGCCATCGGGTCCGGCGTTGATGACGCAGCGGTACCCCGTCTCTGAAATCCCTTCGATTCTGGCCACTTCGGCGGCGATCAGCATCAGGTGACCCAGGAGTGACTCGTGATTGCTGGAAGCTCCCTGGATGCCGACTATCGCATCCTTGGGGATGACGAGAATATGAACCGGGGCTTGCGGATTGACGTCCTTGAAGGCCAGGCAGCGATCGTCCTCATAGACAATATCCGCCGGAATCTCTCCCCTGAGTATTTTGCCGAACACGGTGTCCATGCTGTTTCCTCCGATTACAATGCGGCAAATGGGCCCGGCAAGCGCTCGGGTGCTCGGAAAAGAGCTCGCCGCGGTGGTCAGATCTCGCTGCCTCCGCACTCCCGTTCGAGTTCGCGCAGCATTTCGACAGTGGATGGCGCCAGGGGAATACCTGTCTTCACGCGCTCCCGACGGCGCCTCTCTTCGATTTCTCCCGGCAGGAAAATCTCCTCCACGCCGACCATCGCAGGGGATTGTTTGGTGCGGCGAACCATCTCAGCCACCGTCTGCTTGAAGGAGGCCAGCGGCATGAATCGAGCTGGATCGATAGCCATGAAGAAGTGTCCGATGCCGGTTGTTCTGACGTGTTCTCCCACTTCCTCCCGGGTCACGCCGAAATAGGGCGATCCTCCCAGCAGTCCCGCCAATATCTCGATCAGGAGTGTGAGTCCGAATCCCTTGTGCTCGCCTATTGGCACGATGCTACCGGCCAGGGCGACGCCGGGATCGGTGGTAGGGCTCCCGTCCAGGTCTCGGGCAAGACCGGGAGCGAGGGTCTCACCGGCGGCCGCAGCCAGTTCCAGCTTGCCGGCGGCGATGGCACCCACGGCAGCGTCGATAACGAGCGGGAAATCCTGCTCTCCCGGAACCGCCATCGAAATCGGATTGTTGCCGAAGAGGGGCAGGGTGCCGCCCGTAGGCGCCAGACGTGGACTGGCCACAGTCATGGCAATGCCGATCAGGTCTGCCGACAGAGCCATGGTGCTGAAGTTGCCCGCCGCGCCAAAGTGCCGCGATCGGCAGGCGGTAACCGTGGCCGAGCCAGCCGACTGTGCTTTTTTAATACAGACGCCCATCGCGAACTTACCCACAAGCTGGCCCAGGCCCCCGTCTCCATCCACCCTGGCGTAGGCCGGCCCTTCTTCGAGCGTGGCGATTATGGGGTTGGCGTTGGTTATTCCGGAATCCAGCTCTCGTGCATAGCGACCCAACCGCATGCTCCCGTGGCTGTGTATGCCGCGCAAGTCGGCCTCGACCAAGGTGTGGGCGACATAGGCGGCATCCCCATGGGGGACTCCGCGGTGCTGCAGCACGGACTGGCAGAGAGCTCTAAGAGTCTCCGGTTCTATCGGGTTAGCAGGCATGGCAGCTGAATATATGTCCCGCCCGGACCCCGTGGCAACGGGGCGAATCTCCAGGTGTCGCGCCCAGGCTGTGAATTGACCTCAGTCCACCCACGGGATAGCTTGTCCAGCCCTCATGGAACTGAGTCTGATCATACCTGCCTTCAACGAGGCCGAGCGCATAGTCGGCACGCTGAGATCGGCCATCGCCTTTCTCGATACTCGGCCCTGGTCCTACGAAATCATCGTGGTCGACGACGGCAGTACCGATGGCATGGGGGCCCTCGTGGACGACTTTTCCCGCCGTTGTTCCAAGGTGCGCTCGCTCCACAACGAGGGCAATCGGGGCAAGGGATTCTCCATCCGGATCGCCGTGTCGCATGCCCGGGGCGAGGTTATGGGATTCATCGACGCTGATGACAAGACCGATCTGGGGGCCCTCGACGGAGCCATGGCTCACCTGGGTCAAGGAAGTGACGGCGTCATCGGAGATCGAACCCTAATCAGTTCCGACATCGCCATCCCTCGCCGACGCCACCGGCAATGGGGATCGGATCTATTCCGCTGGCTCATGAGGCGTCTGGTGGGGCTTGGTTCCTTTCCAGACACGCAGTGCGGATTTAAATTTTTCCGTGCCGACGTGGCGCGTGATCTATTCCAGCGGCAGCAGATCGACGGCTACATGTTCGACGTTGAAATCCTCCTGCTGGCAGCGCGATCGGGATATCGAATCGAGCGTCTTCCCGTGAGCTGGCGAGACGATCCGGACAGCCGTTTCAAACCCGTGTCAGGCGGCTTGAGGAATGCGAGAGAGCTGATTCGGATTCGCCGCCTGCACCGATGATCCGACTCCGAAGCGTGTTATTTAGTTAGCAGTCGTTGATAAAGTCGCATCGCAGCGCGAATGGATTGTATCAACGGACTGCGACAGCACACTAGGCCAGCTGCCGCATCAGTGATCCCATGCGGTGGAGGCAGACGGCGAGGAATATTTCCCAGGTGGCATCGGGCTCGGCGCCGCTGGTGGCCTTCAGGAAGTCGCCGATGGCCAGAATTATGACGAAGATCGACAGCACCTGATAGGGCCGCTGTCCTTCAGCGGAAAGCCCATCCCTGACGATGCGGGCGATCTGTCGCACCGATTCCTCCATCCAGGCAGCGTTTTCGGACTCGTACCCCTGCACCCAGCGCGCGAAGGCCGTCTTGACTTCCTCCTTGAAGGCATCGTCCATGGCCTGGGTTTCGGCCATCGCCGTCGATGTCCTTCGCAACAGGCGGATAACGGCAGAGGTACGCCGGGTGTCCTCCAACGACAGCAGCCGGTAGAACTCGTCGCCAGCGCCGAGCGCGCGGCAGACGCCATTCATGAGTTGGAGTCTCACCGCGGCGGAGCGGAAGTCGCCCAGGCGCTGCAGAGCTGGCTTGACGACGCGGCGATCTCCCATGTGGCTGAGGGTGTCCACCAGGGTCGGGAAGGTGAGGGGATCGAAGCGGTCGCCAAAATACCAGAACAACAGCTCCTGCACTTCGTCGCCGCCGATGGCGCCGAGGCCGCCGATGGCGCTGATCCTGACCCTCGGGTCGCCATCTTCCAACGCCTCGACGAGAGGATCGATGCTGCTGGCGTGACCAAGACGGCCCAGGGACTCGGCCGCCTCCGGTCTGATGTCGGAGCCGCCGTCGATCAACTCGCGGATGAGCCGGTCCGAGGCCTCGCGGGAATTGGTCTCGCCGAGGGCCCGAGCGGCGCTGCGCCTCACCACGGGGCTGGCGTCGGCCAGCGCCTGAGTCAGCTGTTCGATGGCGAGGGGAGAGCCGGAGCGCCCGAGGGCTCGAGCCGCGCGCGCGCGCAGCTGCTCGCCGGTCGCCAGGGTGTAGAGGGCGGCATTGAAGGAATAGCTGAGAAAATTCCCGCGCAGGAGATTGGAGAGCAGGCCCCGTGACGTCAGCGTACTGCGGTCCTGCACCAACTGCAGGAGGAGGATGGGGACAACCCGAACGGCGGCACTGAGCAGGAAAATAACGTGCAGGTTGGTGATCGTGAAGCCCTCGATGTCGATGGACAGATCGGCCAGATAACGGGCGACGAAGGCGCCTGTCAGGGGTCCGAAAGCCCCCAGGAGATTGACCGTGGCCGACCAGGAGGCGAGGTAATACGGTCGTTTGGGGCCAGCCGGTACCAAGGCGTACATCATGGGCGTGATGGCCACGGCGATCCCCGAGAACATCAACCCGCTCAAGGTCAGCGCCACGGGGACCATAAAGTGCATTCCCGGCTGGTTGCACATCCACAGGAGAGGTAGCAGGGAAGAGGGCACGAGCAGGATTTGCAGCACCGGCTTGCTGCCAAAACGATCGACGAGAACCGCCCACAGCCTATATCCCACTATGCTCGCCACCATGAACAGGCCGTTGTAGACCGAAATCTCGGTATACGAAATCTCCAGGTACCGCAACATGAAGACGCTGTACATGGGGCCGGCAATTCCAAGCGCAAAAATCCAGAGCCCGTAGAACAGTACGGCGCGTCGAAAGTTGCCGTCTCTGAAGGGCTCCAGCAGAAGGTTCGACGCCGTCGGTGTCTCTTCCTCGTCGGCGCTCTGCCGGGGAAACGGCGCGCGGCTGAGAACGAAGTATCCGAGCAACCCGAACACGGCGCCCGCGGCGAAGACGATGGTGAAACCCGTCTGCTTTTCATCGGTGGGAAAGATGTCGAGAAACCTCCCCACGGCGAAGCCCGCGATCATGGCCGATACCGTGCTGACGATGGTCTGGCGGCTGGTGAAACGGGCGCGGATCTGCTCCGGTACTGTATTGGCCACCCAGGTGTTGTAGAAGGGGGACGCCGCGTAACCGCAAACGAGACCGACCCCAACCAGCAGCATGAGGGCGGTGAGGTGCAGGTCAGAGGAGATGATCAGGAGTGGAATGAGCGCGGGAGAGCAGCGGAACAGGATCTCGGCGAACCCGGTGGCGACGATGAAGCGCTTGTGATTGACCAGGTGCCGGCCCAGATGAGGAACCAGAATCTGGAGCGTGGCCAACAGATAGGCTGCGGAAGTAAACAGGGCGATGTGGGATTCGTCGGCCCCCAGCAGGAGTGCGTAGCCGGTGAACACGGCCGTGCCGATGCCAACGGCCTGGCTCCACCAACCCCACAATCCGGAAGCGGTGATGAATGACTTCAGAGAGCGATTGACCTCTCCGCGCGTCAGGCCGCCGCTCTCCGGTCGTTGTGAAGCACTCACGTTTCAGTCAGTCCTTCCTATGCCAGCGTTGTGGTTTGCCCCAAGAGCGGATACCGAGGTCTGGCAGCCGCTCTTGGGGTCTCTCAGTGTGGTCCGGTTCCGGAGAAATTGCCTCAACTGCCAGTCGCATCGGCAGGGGAGATGGGGCACCGGATCACAGCTGGACGAGCAGAGAAAACTCGACCCGGATCCAGGAATCGTCAACGCCTTTTTCGCCATCTCGGGCGCCGTCTGGCTGGACTTCTTAGATTGTATCGAGGTTGTCTCTGTTATCTCTGAGAGGGAGGAGGTCGTGCATGGCATTCACGATGTGTTACAGTACTCTGCGCTGGCAGTCACCGGATCTCGAGGTTGCTCTGGAGGAGCTCAAGAGGGCTGGGTGGGACGGCTGGGAGGGTCGCCTGCCTCTCGACTGGCTCGGCCCCCCCGCGAGGCTGCGACGAATCTGCGCCGACACCGACATGCCTATGTGCGTGTACACCGCCAGTGGCTCACCTGACAACACGGAGTGGGAGCACGTGGAGAGAAACCGGCGGCGCATGGAGTTTGCGGCTGAAGTGGAAGCCGACTGTTTCATGTTCATGAGCGGCCCCATGCCCGAGGGTCGAAATGTAAGAGATGACGATATCAGGGCCGCTGCCGAGCGTGCGGAGTCGTGGGCGGAATACGCCGCTCAGTTTGATCTGGAGGTCAGCTATCATATCCATACCAACACGCTGGTGGATTCCATCGAACACTGGCGTCTGTACATGAGCTGCCTGAGCAAGGCCAAGCTCTGTATCGACGTGTCCCACTCGCAGCTGTGGGGGTACGATCCGCTGGAGTCCATCGCCGATTTCCAAGACCAACTCAACTACGTCCACCTCCAGGACTTCACCACCACATCGCGGCGGGAGGACGGGCATTATCAGCCGGTGTGGTGCGATGTAGGGCTGGGCGACAACATAGATTTCCCGGGAATAATGCAGGTGCTGGCAGGCCAGGGCTTCGATCGCTGCATCACCTGCTGTCCCGGCGAGCCCCCGCCGGGAGACGACCCGGTCACAGAGGCAAAGAGGAGTAGCGGGGCTCGCGAGTATTTGAAGAGTTTGGCCGGCGCTCATCAGGTGG
>Ga0310122_10000527_pt1 | contig 24268 bp, 23 predicted proteins | sample CB6_Bottom_1051__FD_203503 | JGI IMG/M metagenome (GOLD analysis project Ga0310122, IMG submission 203503) | Marine microbial communities from Western Arctic Ocean, Canada - CB6_Bottom_1051 | ecosystem: Environmental > Aquatic > Marine > Oceanic | place: Canada: Western Arctic Ocean | collected...
CTCGCTGTATTCGGGTTGACCGATGGATACTTGTAAACGGTTAAATACTGGGCAATGCCTTTATACTCGCCATCTTCTTCTGAGGAACCGTAAAGGATTTCTTTTGTGATTCCTCGGATTTTTAATAATTCGTTAAGGGTTTCGATCTTTCCGTTTTTCGCGTAATAAGGCGGACGTTGGTTTCGATAATAATCATCTTCTGCACCATTGAGGCGATGGTTTTTATTCGTGTCAATCCAATCCAGAATCGAATCCGAAATGATGTCCTGCTCCACCTTTTCCGAAACTCCGGAATAAGCCAACAACTTTTTCAGGATGGCTTTGCTGGTCGAATTTATGGAAATTTTTCCGTTTTCGTCCCGGATAGTGTAGGTGATAGTTCCATTTTCCAGTTCGATATCGGTTCTATTGACAATGTCAAACTCTAAAACTTCTCCTTCGCTTTCGGTTGAATCGCTGGAGTTAGAACTGACGTCTGGAACAGATAACTTTTTCCCTATGATCCAGCCATATTCTTCATGAATTGAGTGAAAACGGGCACCCTTGAGCAACTCCGCCAATGCTAGGTTTATCCCGGCCTTAGCTAGATAATAGCCCTCTGTGTCTTCCTTGTAATTCCGAGTGGTGTTGACCTCCATTTTCATCGAAAAGGCAAATTCTGTCGCTAAAGCTATCAGCAGAACAAGAACCCATAGAACGATCATCAAAGCAATGCCGTTTTGATTTGAATTAAGCCTTTTCATTGCTATCCTCTTTTTTAATATGAGGTACTGCAAATTCCATTCCAGAGTTCAGTAAAACAATGATTGGGGGTGAAAAAACAGGTTCTAATTCTTCCTTTTGCTCCTCTTCTCCCGGTTTAGGCGTTGGAATGACCCCTATCGTGATTTCTACAGCCCGTGGAAGCGATATTTTATTGGCTTTTTCAAACGCCAGTACTGGGTTGGTCTCATTGGAACTGTCCAGGCTCAGCTCAAAAGGGTCCATAAAGACTTGGTTGACCCATTTTCCGGAAAATTGTTGGACACTTTTGTCCTCGCCTTCTACCTCCTGAGGCGGCAATTTTTTCATTTGGTAATACCGGAATTTCATTTGGGCTACGTTCTCAGCCAGTACAAAATATTGGGTGGAGTCGGAGCTCGGGTCAATCCTTGAAAACACATTGCCGTCGGAAATATCGCGTTCTATCAAAATGACTCCGGACTGGCCGGTTTCCGGGTGCTCGCCAATATAAAACTTGACCTCATGGGTAGAGGTCGTTGAGTCTGACGCAGTCATAGGTGTGGCGAAGGTTACGAAGCGTATGGAATCGGAATTTCCTTCAAAAGCTAGGATTCTTTTTGACGAGGCGGGGGTAAAGACGCCGGGCACTCCATCTATCTGACTGACAAATACCGGATAGGTGGATTGAAGTTTTTGCTTGAGTTGCTCACTGATAATGCGCAAACGTTGATAGGTGTCTACTTTTTGTTCTCCCACATCTCTGGCGGAAATACCAAGACGGACTCCTCCCAACCCCAAAGCGACTATAATGGCGACAATGGACAGCGAAAGAATCAGCTCCAGTAGGGTGAATCCTGATTGGTTTTTTAGCTGATGCCTTATCAATCCTCTGAGATATATATTTTTTGTTCTCACTGACAACCTGCTCCAAAAATGTAAGTTTGACCGGAAGAGCAAGCGGGAGTCGGACTACCACTACTAGCACCGCTCACGTTGCTTGATCCGCTGGTACTCGGAGAAGATGAAGTGGTTTCATCGGTAGCTTCTTCGGTAGCTTCTTCTTCACCAGAGCTGGCTGGGACAGCTCCTCCTGTAAACAATTTTTCCAAATAGGTGTCTGAAACTGGGTAGGTCTGTCCTTCAAGGTGAAGGGTGGCCAATTCAACATTGCGCGTTTGGCCCCGATCTTCCCAAAAGACTTTTAATAAAACTTTTTGTAGTTGGATGCCTGAGTCGGAATCGTTCAAGGGTGAATCATAGGGGGCGATGTCGACTTCCCAACGATAACTTTCTTCATTTTTAAAAATGCCAGAATATTCATCAGGCTCGAAATTCAGTATTTCCAGTTCATTTATTTTTGAGTTCGCCAAGGTGACACCTTTCAGATATTGGCCGGAGAAATCCACTGACTGGACGCTTGCCGAAAACAGGTTGAGCACGACTAAAAAGCCTCCAGCCATAATGGCAAGGGCAACCACAACTTCCAGGAGGGAGAATCCTTGCTCATTCTTCCAAATGCTTGATTTTGGGTTTGCCGGTAATGGGGTCGATGGTGACCGCATAAATATTTTCCTCATCTTTGTCATCAATGGACTTAAAACGGATGGTTCCTCCGCTGGAGTTGCCCCGAGGATAAAAAAGGATCATGAATATTCCTTCGGTCAGGGTCTCGTCCGCCCTCTGGTAGTCCATGATCTGGACCGTTTCATCAATCGGTTTTGATTGCGTGACCTCTTCCTGTTTGGGGATCGCCAGCCAATACTGGTTTTTGTCGATATCTACGTTAAAGATGAATAATGTTTTTCTCGATATGGCTTCGCTACGGGTGAACTGGATCGCTGAAGAGATCTGTCGAACCTCGGATTGCAGTTTGATACGATCGAGTGTGGATACTACGAAGGGGAGTGTCAACCCCGCGATCAGGCCCATCATCACTAAAACTAGAATCATCTCCAGAAGCGTGAAGCCATTGGGCTCCCTTTTAATATCGCTATTCAAAGTTCTTCCAGCTGACGATGTCCAAATCGGTTTCTTCACCTCCTTCAGTTTTATCAGCACCATAAGATATCAGGTCATAGCTCCGTCCTTCTTGTCCAGGAGATTGATAGATGTATGAGTTTCCCCATGGATCTTTTGGGAGTTCTTTTTTTAAGTAGGAGCTTATGGCCTCTAGGCCCTCATCCGTTGTGGGGTATTTGTGTTTTTCCAGACGATAAAGATCCAGGGCCTGGCCGAGAAGTTCAATCTGGGCCTGAGCATCCTGTTGTCGCGCTTTATCTACATGACCGAAGAACTTAGGCACAACGGTTGCCGCCAAGAGACCGATTATAACCATCACCACCATGAGTTCAATAAGAGTGAAGCCTAGAGAGTTAAGCTGGCGGATTTTAATTGAATGAGTTTGGCCCTTCATAGTTTTCCTTATCCGGTTGGGGTTGATTAAAAAGCAATGTCGTTGGCACTGAAAATAGCAAGCAACATCGAAACCACGATGAATCCAATGATCAATGCCATAAATAAGATCATCATTGGCTCAATCAGGGAGATAACCTGTTTGATCGCCTGTTCCACTTCTTTGTCGTAAGTCTGGGAAACCTTGGTCAGCATTTCGTCCAGCGCACCTGAGGTTTCTCCCACGGTGATCATATGAACCGCCATAGGAGGAAAAACTCCTGCATCCTGAAGCGGACCCGATAAACCTTGGCCTCTTTTTAAGGCATGTTTAAGATTTCCAACCGCGTCCGAAATTACCCGATTGATCAGAATCGATTGGACAATCCCCATGGCCTGTAGGATAGGCACTCCACTTTTCAGCAGGGTCGCCATGGTTAGGCTGAAACGCGAAACTTCGATTTTGCGGATCAGGGGGCCGAACAGGGGAAGTTTCAAAAGCAAGCTGTCCCATCGAAGCCGTCCTTTGTCGGTTTTTATGTAAAATGTAAAGGCTCCTGTGCACCCCAGCGTTCCTAGAACCAATACCGGCCAGTAGTCTATGAGCAGGGTACTGAGGCCAAGCATGATCTGGGTCGGAAGCGGCAGAGCCGCGCCCATGTCTTCGAACAGTTTGGAAAACTGGGGAACGACAAAAGTGATAAGAATGATAACTGCGGATCCCCCGACCAAGCACAGAATAGCCGGGTAAACCATGGCGGAACGAATATTGTTTTTGAGCTCTACCGACTTTTCCAGGAATATCGCCAGGCGAGACAACGCTTCGCCGACCATGCCTCCGGCTTCTCCGGCACGGACCATGTTGACATAAAGTTTTGAAAAAACATCAGGATGTCCTTCCAGTGCATCGGCGAATGTGCTTCCGGCATGAACCTGCTTGCGAATATCTGCAAGTATGGAACGAATTTGTTCAGTCTCTGCCAGTTTAATAAGAGTGGCGAGACCGTCATCCAGGGTCAGGCCCGCATCCACCAGGGTGGCCAGCTGCAAAGTGAGAGTCATCAGGTCCTTGGTAGGAACCTTAGAACCCAGGCGGGGCAGGGAAAGCTTTAATCCGGAAAAAGTTTTTGCAGAAACTTTCCCTTCTGCCACTTTGACGGGAAAAAAATTGAGTTGGCGGATTTGTTGGATCGCAGTGTGGTAATCCGGAGCGTCTATGTCGCCTTCAACAAATTTTCCGCTCTTGTCCGTGGCTTTGTAGGAATAAACCGTCATGGTTTTTATGATTGCCTTCAATTAAAAGGAAAGACTAGTTTCTATCGTTCAGCGTAACACGCAGAATTTCTTCAACGGTGGTGATTCCCTTAACCACTTTGTCCCACCCATCTTCCCGGAGGGTACGCATCCCCTGTTCACGGGCTTGGTCGCAGATAGTCTGTGCGGTGGATTTTTTTAGAATGAGTTCACGAATGGAGTCGTCTATGACCAAAAGTTCATAGATGCCGCATCGGCCCCTGAACCCGGTCTGGCTACAGGCTTTGCAACCTTTTCCAGAATAAACTTTGACGTTTTCTTTATCTAGAATACCCATTTCTGTTTTAAGGGTTGGGGTCAAAGGGGCTTCCTCCTTGCAGTCGGGACAGATCACCCGGACCAGTCTTTGGGCAAGCACCGCAAGCAGGGCTGAAGAGATGAGAAAGTTTTCAACTCCCATATCGAGAAGCCGGGTAATGGCACCGGCTGCGTCATTAGTGTGAACGGTGCTGAAAACCAGATGCCCTGTAAGGGCTGCCTGGATGGAAATATCTGCCGTTTCCGGGTCCCGGATCTCACCGACCATGATGACATCGGGGTCCTGACGCACGATGGAACGCAAACCATCCGCAAAGTTCAGACCGATTTGTGATTTGACATGGATTTGGTTGATACCGCGCATCTGGTATTCCACCGGGTCCTCAATGGTGATGATTTTTTTGTCGGGCGTATTGATCTTGCTCAAGGCGGCGTAAAGTGTGGTGGTTTTACCACTGCCGGTGGGACCTGTCACCAAAAGCTTTCCATAAGGTTTTTGGATCAACGCTTCCAGCTGCCGGAGTTCTTTTTCGGGAAACCCCATCTGGCTCAGGTCAAGAACCAGATTTTCCCGATCCAGAATTCTCATGACCACGCTTTCCCCATACAATGTGGGAAGTGTGGAAACACGCATGTCGATATCCTTGCCGAGAATTTTAAGTTTGATGCGTCCATCCTGCGGTAACCTTCGCTCCGAGATATCGAGCTTGGCCATGATCTTGATGCGGGTTGTGATCGCGGCGCTCAAACGTTTAGGCGGCGGTTCCATCGCGTGCAGGATGCCGTCAATACGATAGCGAAGGGACAGGTCCTCCTCGAAGGGTTCTAGGTGAATATCACTGGCCCGGGCTTCAATGGCCTGGCTAATGATATGGTTCACCAGTTTGATGACCGGGGCCTCGGAAGCCATATCCCGAATATGCTCAGTGCTATCATCCAGCGAGTCCAGCCCATGCAGGTCGTCATCCTGGACATCGCCGACCATGCGGTTCATGGCGGAACCGCCTTCTCCCCCGTAATAGGTTTCAATGGACTCCAGAATGTCCTGCTCGCTGCTTAAAACGATGCGAATGTTTTTCTCCAGAGAAACTTTTAAATCTTCGATCGTGTAAAGGTCGAACGGATCATAAACCGCTACGATCAAGGTATCTTCTTTAAGTTGAAGCGGAAAAATAATTTTTTCCCGTAAAAAAGTTTCTGTAATGGTCAGGCCCTCAACAGGCAAGCCGGATTTTGGGTATTGGCCCTTTTTGATATACGGCAGGCGCAGTTCGGCGCTCAGGGTTTCCAGCAGGGTGCGTGTGTGAATATAACCGTGGTCGGCCAGAGTTTTGCCCAGATAATTACCTGAATGCAGGTTGTTGGTCTTAACTTCTTCCAAGACCTTTTCGGTAATCTTTTTGTGTCTGAGTAGAATGCGTTCTACAGGATCGGTTTTTTTCAACATAGCCGTTTATCTTCCTGAAATATGTACCCTCACGGGTGGCACCCTTCCGGGTGGCGGACTGGTTGCCCCAGAAATCCTCTCCTTGACGGGTTTTGTCTTAACTGGAGTTGCTTTGAATTTTTTGGGATCAAATTTCTTGTTTTTGTGGATAAATAAATTCCCTTCCCGGTGAATCACTTTGTCCGGCGGGCGGGTGGTCAACCGCAAGCGAACTTTTCGCCCTTTTTTATCATCCAAAGTGACCGAGTTTTTTTCTATTTCTATCAATTCAAAATCGCCCACAATTTGTCCCAAGGAATAGCCTTTTTTCTTCACTTTTTTTTGTATTATCCTTCCCCCTTCTCGGGTGGAATACTTTCCCTGTAAGATAGCAATTTTTGTACCACCCAGCATTAAAATGCCCTTCAAAACCAGATTTGGGGGAGGCAGTGTTGGTTTAGGTGGTGCAGCCGGGCGCGCCGATGGTGGTGGAACATATTGCCTCCGCTCTTTGCGAAATACATTGTTTTGCACCACCTGAGATACCGTTCCTGCACTATACCCCGGTTTGTTAACTGCTAATTTCTGCAGGTTTTTCGGCGATCCTACCACTGAGGAGCCATCCACCCTGGATGGATAGGGAGGATGAGTCCAGGTCCTGACCGACATGGTGACAAGGAGAGCACTGGCGAGGACAAAAACCAGGTTGATCGCCGGGAAAAGTTTATTCAAAGGCACAAGTTTCCCTCATGATTTCTTTCCCTAACTTAATGAATTTATTAGCCTTTGTCAAGGTAATACAAAATTTTGACGGTTTGAGAGTTTTCTCACGGGTCTGTAATAATTTATAGCCCTTATAAGGATGGACGCAACAAAAAATGGCTGGAACTTCTTTGTCGGATTCCTATTATATTATTTGCGGATATTTTGATGAAGAGCTTTAAATAATTATGTTTGTGGTGAAGAAGTGCCAGAATATCAAATGATTTATAGTGGGGAAGAAGATTTTGACGTAAACTTGGTATTGCTGACAAAACTCATAAAAATATTTAATTCAGATAAAGGAATCTATTTTGAGCGCACAGTCATTATTGACTGATCTTTTGAAGCATCTGCCACTGCGTGTTTATGGCAGGGGGGCGGTGTTGACCCTGCTACGCGAAATGGGGTTCCCGGTCAAAAACAAAACGCCGCTTGAGGTGCTCGATGTTTATCGCGATGACAGCTCCGGTGAACTGGTCTGTAAGTTAAGTCCGGATGGCAAAGGCGATTTCACCGCTGCACTCACCAACCTGAAACTCGATATCACCCATCCCCTCTATCGAAAAGTCAAAAACTACCAGGTCGAAGTGTCGGAAGCTCTCGGTAAGCTGGATGTGGAAGACACCCGCCAAACAAGCATCGATCAGGAAGACCGCGGTGGTTTTCGCGTCAGAGATCTCTACAAGAACCGGTGATCCACCGGTGGCAAATTATGATCTGCTAGTGGGTCGTTAATGGAGCCCTCTTTTTTAAAGAGGGAGCAAACCCTCTCATCTCGCGGGCCGGACGATTAGGTTTTTTCTGAATTTATGAATTTTTTCAGGAAGGGGAACATGGCGCCGCGTTTCTCGATCATCTCTTCGCGCGACTTCTTCACTACCGCCTCATCAATGAGGAGTATGTTACGCTCGGCGGCGAATTTCTCGATGCCTTTTACCACCATGCCGCGTGCGAATGAGGGGATGCGTTCCAGCCTTTGTTTGGCTTCCGGCGTCCACCGGGTATGAAACTCGACTTCCAGTCCAAGCGTGTCTTCGATTTTCAGGGTGATGGCCTTGCCGCCGTATTTTCCCGGTTCGTAATCGCAGGATGGATCAGGGGCCATATAATTTCCGGTTTCGGCAAAAGCGCGCGCCCGGCACCCGGAACACATTGCAGAGAATTCGCAGGTCCCGCATTTGCCTTCGAGTCCTTTGCGGTCCCGCAATTGCTTCATGAGCGGAGCGTTTTCCCAGAGGTCTTTGAAGGTTCTGGTTTTGAGGTTGCCCACCGACTCTTCGATGAAGGGGCAGGGGGTCAGGTTGCCTTCCGGTGAAATACGACTGTAATGTGTGGCCGCCGGGCATCCGCCGGAATAGGTGCGGGTATAAACCGATTCGGGATCATTTTCATAAACTACCCTTTTATATTGCGGGGCGCATTTGGAATTGATCATCAACCGGCCTTTGTATTTCATTTGTTGCTCATAAAGCATTTTCAAGGCTTCTTCATAAGCGGCATTGGAAATATCGGTGTTGCCCTGTCCACGCCCTGTGCAGACCAGGAAATACAGATTGAAAGCAATGGCGCCAATTTTTTCGGTGAACTCGACTACTTCGGGAATTTCTTTATAGTTCATATCCGAAACCGACATTTGCACGAGAAAATCAACTCCCACTTCTTTCAGAATATCGAAGGCATCCATGGAAAGTTCCCAAGCTTTATCCACACCACGAAACTTGTTATGTTTGTCCGGATTCATCGAGTCGATGCTGATTCCGACGCCATGGGCTCCCGCGGCTTTTATTTTTTCTGCATTGACGCGGTTGATCATGGTGCCGTTAGTGCCCAGCACAACCATGAATTTTCTGTCGGCGGCGTAACGGATGATCTCGTAAATGTCCGGTCGAAGAAGCGGTTCGCCGCCGGTGAGGATCAAAAACGCGTTGGGGTTGACCTCTGCGATCTGGTCGATCACCCGGAAACATTCTTCGGTGTTGAGTTCATCGGTTTTGAGACCGCCGCGAAAGTCCGCATCGAGATAGCAGTGGGAGCAATTGAGGTTGCACCGCTTGGTGAGGTTCCAGGAAATTGAATAAGCGCGGAAATCCATCTTTTCCGGGCTGATTTCTAAAGTGGGTGTGGTTTCCATGCTAAATTAGGGGCTTTAAGGCCTTTTCCTGATAAAAATCAGAGGGTTGATAATCGCTTCTCCCTATCATAGAGGGTTTCCCCCAATGAAACAAATAATTTACCAGTTTCTGGTCATACTGGTTGGGATCTGGGTTTCAGGCTGTTCCATTCCCGAAAAAGTAGAGGTGGGCGAGCAGAGGGTTTTCCGCATCACCCATGCCGATTCCTCAGGCCGGATGTTCTCGGAAATCTGGACCGGGCACAAACTCGAATTTTTCGACTCTCTGGGAGCGCGGGAAATTTCCAGCAAATATTTTGATAGGGCCATGCATATGCAGGGTACTCGGTTTATGGCGATTTCATTTTCCCGGTTATTGAAAGAGTATCAACTGAAACGCGGCGAGGATGCCGTGCTTTTGAACTGTTTTGACGATTACCAGGGAATTTTATCTCTCAATGATATCCACCGCTATGATTTACGGCTGGCCACTAAGATAAAGCTGGCATTCTTGAACTTTAAACCCGACTGGTTGAATCCTCTCCTTATTTTAGTTCCGGATGGAAAGCACCCGCCCTTTCAGGAGCGGTTCCTGACCGCGAATATTCGCGAACTGAAATTCGTTCGACTCTATGACTATTATGCACCGTTGGAAAAAATCGCCAGGCATTCGCCGGAGGCTCGGGAAGGATTTGAAGTGTTCAAAAACAACTGCCTGTTCTGCCATTCCTTAAAGGGCAGGGGAGGTAATAAAGGAGTGCGGCTCCTGCAGGCGTACGGGTATTCAAATGGCAGGGATCGAAAAAAGTTTTTGACGGATTTCAAAAATTTCCATAATAAAGACAATGCCGATAAACAGGATATCGAACAGTTCGTGAATGAAGGTCAGTTGCAACAGATCACGGATTACCTTCTGCAGGTTCAAAAGAGCCACTGACTTAAATGTACAGGCGGCTCAACGAGCCGTAGCTACCTATTTTCCCGGCGAGTGGTCTGGATCGCCGCGCTCCTTCCAGTCGTTCGCGATGACAAGCCCGCGGGGTTGGCTCGGTACCCTGTGCTAGTGATATTTGACCATTGTCGTCTTGCTCGCAGAGAATGTTTAACCCCTCAATCCTCCTTCGTAGAAGTGGGAACTTCAAGGGAACCTTTTTTTTAAAGAGGGAGTTATATCCTCTTCTCTTGCCTTTACCCTTGCTACCCCTGCGGGGCACGAAAGTTAAGGTAAAATACCACGGGGCATGAAGATTAATGAAGAGGACATCACGCATGCCCCGAATGGGGTAGCTGGGGTGATTTAGAACCTCTCATGCAATATTCAGACTGAAACATCAGCGGTTTGCTACTTCTGTTCCATATTTTTTTTCAAGGTTGGTTTGAAATTTCTTCCAGGGGGCTTGCAAGGCGGGAACAAGTTTTTCCTTCAATTCATCCGGGACGTAGTTAATTTTTTCCACCGGCCAGTCTTCCACCTTTCGCACATCCAGGTTCTCTTTGCCATAAGGTATTTTCAGGGCTTCTTCAAACCCGTAAACTAATGCGCTTGAATAAACCTTGTGGTATTGCTCTTCAATTTTTTCTTCTGAATGCATTCCCTTAACAAACTGTTCAAACAGCTCCTTGATGATGGGTTCGGCATGTTCGATAAAATCTGGGGTCAAGGCGGAGTGCAGGGTGTAGTAGGTAATGAGCACATCCTGTAGCAGAAACTTTAACTCTGAACTTTCTTTTTTGGCAGGGCGGGTGTTGATATTCAAAAGTTCCTTGAGGACTTTAACATTGCGGATCATGTCGTAGATGATCGACTCTTCCCAGGTGGCTTCATTCCACACAAAAAAGGCTCGCACGAATTTGGCTTTTCCCGCAGTGTCCCACATTTGCAGGGCGGTGGTCGGTCGCTCATTGTTGGAGTAGGGAATAGATTCTCCCCAACGCGGGTCCACCAGATTCAACCCATAGCGTTTAAAAGTAGTGCAAACCGTTTGCTGATAGATCTCCATCAAACACTCAAAGTTTTCTATTCTGTCAAGAGGGCTATTCTGTGGCAGATTGACGATGGAATACAGGCGCACAACATTTGTTTTGGCTTGCCCATCGTCGAGGGCAACCATATAGGTGCCCCCCCACATCCCGGAAGTAATGGGAACACTGACCTTATGCTGTTGTTTCATCTGCAGGGAAACGGACTCACCAATGACCTTGAAAAGGTTGTGCAGGTAATAAAGGTTTATTCGGTTGCCCTCGGGATAAAGATTTCCCGGTAAAATTTTATATTGCATCATGATTAAGTATGAAGGGTCCCGCCGAGTGGCGGTGAGCCACCGGAGGCAGATAGCAATGGCCTGATTGAGCCGTCTATACTTCTTGCTCGCCAGCGAAAGCTATTGCACATTGGCCCCACGCCTAGTGGCGCTAATCGGTTACCGCACCTTTGCAGGCAGAGCCAACAAGTTTGGCGTATTTAGCTAATACTCCCATTTTATATTTTATTTCTGGGGCGATGAATTCCTTTCTTCTTTGTTCAAGTTCTTCATCGGATAATTGTACGTTTAGCTGATTGCGTTCGATATCGATATTAATGGTATCGTTGTCTTTGATGAGAGCCAGCACTCCGCCCAGTTGTGCCTCCGGTGCGATATGGCCGACCACGATTCCATAGGTTCCTCCGGAAAATCGACCATCGGTGATGAGTGCAACTTTGTCCCCCAGGCCTTTACCTACAATGGCAGAGGTGGGCGCCAGCATTTCCCGCATTCCCGGTCCACCCTTTGGACCTTCAAAACGAATGACCACGATATCGCCTTCTTGGATACGGTCGTCGAGAATGGCATCCAAGCATTCCTCTTCTGAATTGAAGGTACGGGCCGGACCGCTGAAGTTCTGGGTTTTAACTCCCAAAACTTTCGCGACGGCCCCTTCCGGGCAGAGGTTGCCTCTGAGAATGACTAAGTGGCCTTCTGCGGATTTTGGCCGGTCCAGAGGCAGAATTACATCCTGATCCTCCCGAGGTTGATCGGGGACATCCTTCAGGTTTTCAGCGATAGTTTTCCCGGTTACAGTCAGGCAGTCGCCATGCAGGAGTCCGGCGTTCAACATCATTTTCATTACTTGCGGAATGCCACCGGCATGGTGCAGGTCGATGGCAACATATTTTCCTGAAGGTTTCATATCGCAAAAGACGGGAACCTTTTTCCGGGTTACTTCAAAATCATCTATGGACAACTGAACTCCGGCGGAGTGGGCTATGGCCAGGAGATGTAAAACTGCATTCGTAGAGCCGCCTACAGCCATAACGACCGCGATGGCATTTTCAAAGGCCTCCCTTGTCATGATATCCCTGGGAAGGATGTTTTTCTCGATCATATTTAAAAGGGCTTTCGCGCTTTGTCCGGTGCTGATTTCTTTATCCTTGTCTTCATTGGCCATTGTGGAGCTGTAGGGTAGGCTCATGCCCATCGCTTCAAAGGCGGAGGACATCGTATTGGCGGTAAACATACCCCCGCAGGAGCCGAAACCCGGACAGGCGTTTTGTTCAATATTGTTAAGCTGGTTTTGGTCAATGGTGCCAGCCCCAAATTGTCCCACCGCTTCAAATACACTAACAACGGTCAGATCGTTGCCGTCCAGGTGGCCGGGCTTAATGGTGCCGCCATAAACAAAGAGTCCGGGAATATTCAATCGAGCCATGGCTATCATGGCCCCCGGCATATTTTTATCGCAACCACCTATGCAAAGGACTGCGTCCATGCTGGCACCCCGGCAAACGGTTTCGATGGAGTCGGCGATTACTTCCCGGCTGACCAGGGAACATTTCATGCCTTCGGTCCCCATGGAGATGCCGTCACTGATTGTGATGGTTCCGAACATTTGCGGCATGCCGCCACTTTTTCGGATTTGGACCGAAGCGATGTCGGCGAGTTTTCCCAGCCCCGCGTTGCAAGGGGTGATCTCGCTTTGTCCATTGGCGATACCTATGATGGGTTTTTCGAAATCTTCATCTGTGAACCCTATTGCCCTGAGCATGGCGCGGCTGGGCGCTCGCCGGTCTCCCTGGGTGATAGCTCGGCTTCTGGCGTTGAGAGGTTGGGATTTTTGTGTCATCTTTATTTCCTTTTGGTTCACCTGTTAGAGACCTGACAGCATTATTTTAAGGGGGTCTCTATTTATTCGATAATTTTCTTTAAGGCAACTCGCAGGCCATTATTTTATAAGGGCCGCTCATGGCCGAAAGTAATTTTTAGAGATGCCCTTATTCAACTTGAGGTTTCAAGGGTTTTATCAGAAAGCGGAATTACGCTTCCGGTTCTGATATTGCATTGACGGTGGGACGGCGAAAATAGCCGTCTCCATTCTGCGAATGTGCGATGGCGTAGTATACAGGATGTTTGGCCTCTTTTAAAAGGGCCTGGGACCCGGATATCTCAATTTCATGATCGAAGGGAATAATCGGTGTTTTGCGGTCTTTCTTCCATGTTTTGGCAGGGGGTTTTGTGGATAAAATACCAGGAAGCCGGAACGATCTTTGCGAATATAGATAGTCCAGCTTCAGCAGATCCCGCTCCATTGGAGTGGGAACCGGGTAAAACGTATCCCGGAAAATACGGTACTGTTCATCCAGAGAAACAGGGTTCATCAACAGTGCGTGGGAATCATGATATTCCAGCAAATAATCGAATAGTGCTACCGGGTCCATTTTTTCAAGAAGGGTGTTGATGGAAAAACGGAACCGTTTGGAATTGTAATAGCGGTCGAAAATATCCACGAATTGTTTTAAATAGAGAACTTCTTCGGCAGATAAATCTTGGTGCGAGATCAGTTCATAGGGAGGAGTGGACTGATAACGGTATTGGTGTTTTTCGACAAGGTCGTTGATGGGGGCTCCGGGAAGAAACTTGAGAAATCCTAATTGCAATTCATGTGGTTTCAGCGCCATCACCTGAGAGAAAGATTCTTTGATACGTTCCAGGGTTTCTCCAGGCAGGCCAAAAATCAGGTCGCAGTGAAAATGAATGCGGTCCTGCTCCACCAGGCGCTGGATCGTCGCAAAAAGTTTTTGGTTGCTCTGTTTTCTTTTGATGGTTTCCTGGACCGATTCAGTGGTTGTTTGAATGCCAATCTCAAATTGAAACATTCCTGGAGGAACTGTTTCCAAGAAGTCCAGGATTTCTGGAGTTAAAATATCCCCTACCACCTCAAAATGAAATTCGTTACCCTTGAATTGAGATAACCATTGCATAAGCTTTTTCATGCGCCCGGGCTTGAGGTTGAAAGTGCGGTCCACGAATTTAATTTTTTCAATCCCGGCGGTGATGAGTTCTTTAATCTGCTTGTGGACAGTTTTTTCATCGAAGTAGCGAACCGTTTTATCCAATGCGGATAAACAGAACGAGCAAAGGTAAGGGCACCCTCTGGATGTTTCAAAATACACGATTCGGTTTTTAAGTTTGGGAAAGTCTTCTTTCAAATAAGGGGAGATGAGTTCAGGCAGATCGGTTCCATAGGTTCGCCAGCGTTTAAGCACTTCATCAGATGGAGACTCGTTTTTGCGGGTCAAGTCGAGAAACTCCACCCATTTTTTTTCTCCCTCGCCGGAAATAATCGGATAAGCGAGGGAACCCTCTTTTTCAAACGATACTTCCGGACCGCCTACTACAATTTTAAGTTCCGGCATTTGCTTTTGCAGGCGTTCGATCAACTCCAAGCTCTGGCTCCGGTTCCAGATGTAAATGCCGACTCCCAAAATTTCGGGTTGGAGTTTCTGTATCTCTGCGGCAATTTTCCAGACCGGCTGGTTGATGACAAATTCTCGAATCCATACGTTCTGGTAGCCAGCGTTTCGACTGGCATTTCTCAAGTATCTTAAAGCCAGTGATGAATGAATAAATTTAGCGTTTAATGTCAGCAGTCCTATTGATTGTTCCAATTTACACCTCAGCTTTTGATGATCAAGAGTTATTTTCGCCAAAAAGGGGGTGAATAGATAGCTTAAATTCCTTTAAGAATTCCTCTGCCAGTGTGACGCTGGACCCCATATATTGCGTGAGTAAATGAGTAAGGATAGTCTTTGTAGCCACCGGAGGGAGATAGCAAGGGCTTGATTGAGCCGAGATAACTTTTTGTTAGCCAAGCAGAGCTATTGCTTGCTGAGTCCAGCGTTACGCTGGTTGGCAGATTTTGCAGAAAAAAGTGGATCGGCCGGAATGGACCATGCGGGATATTGGGGTTTTGCATTTTTGACAAGGCTCGCCTTCTTTACCATAGGCGGACAGTTGTACCGCATAATATCCTGCGGCACCGCTGGGGTCGAAGAAATCACGCAAGGTGGTTCCTCCGGCGGAAATACTGTCTTCCAGAGTGGAGCGTATGCAAGAAATGAGGTGGTCCCATTGAGCAAGAGTGATTCGTCCCGCTTTTCTTTTAGGATTAATACCTGCCTGAAACAGGGCTTCGCAGGCGTAGATATTGCCGATTCCCGCAATGCGCTTAGTATCCATGATGAACGTCTTAATGGGGGACCGGCAGTTTTTAGCCCGACCTTTCAGAGCTTTCGCGTTGGCGTCCGGCGAAAATGGGTCCGGTCCCATTTTGTCCAGTAAGGGATGTTTGCCGCTTTGCGGGACCCAGAGTATGCACCCAAAACGCCGCGGATCGACAAAGTGCAGACAGGTTTTGGAGCCAAAGCAGAATACAGCGTGCGTATGTTTTTCCCGGGGGGTCATGGAAGTCTGCAGGGAAACATGTCCGCTCATACCCAGATGTAAAAGCATCGCTCCCTCGGGAACCTGCAAAAGCAGGTATTTGCCGTTGCGTTGGATTTTAGAAACCACCTGATTCGCGAATTGGTTACGTAAAGTTGCCTGAGGAATGGGAAAGCGAATGTCCTTGCGATAGAACTTGAGTGCCGTGCAGGTTTTGTTGACCACTAAGGGGAGAAGAGCCCGGCGCAGGGTTTCGACTTCAGGCAGTTCAGGCATGAGTGCAATAAGAAATTTTGGAGGGCATGAATGCCCTGCCGCAATGGAGCAGGGTTAAAATATTATTGTTCCTCTTCAACACTTTTTTTAGCTTTTTCTTTTCTTTTTTTTTCTTTCTTAGCGGGTTTTTTTGCGATCACCACTTTTGCAGAGTGAAGAATGCGTCCATTCAAGGTATAACCTTTGGAATATTCCTGAATAACGGTGTTTTCGTCATGTTCTTCAGATTCCTGCTGGGTCATGACTTCATGCAGGCCCGGATCAAAAGGTTTTCCGAGGGCTTCAATCGGTTCCACTTTCTGGTTTTTGAGGAATGTGGCGAACTGTTTCTGGATCATTTCAACGCCTTCTTTGAAAGTTTCCAGGGAAGTATTGGAGGCATCCAGGGCTCTATCCAGATTGTCATTGATCTGTACCAGTTCTTTCAGGAGCCGTTGGTTGGCAAATTGAATGGCATCTGCCTTGTCTTTGATCAATCTTTTACGGAAATTTTCAAGATCGGCTTTTTCTCTGAGGAAATCGCCTTTTTGTTCGGCAAGTTCCTCGTCTTTTTTCTTCAATTGTTGCTGAAGTTCTTCGAGGGGGTCGAGCTCTTTTTCCTCCTCGGCAAGTGCGTCTTCTTCCTGATCCTGAATTTCCTGTTCTTCTTCCGGTGTTTCTTCCTGTTCTTCCTCAACAGGTTCTTTTGTTACTTTTTCTTTGGATGTCATAAAACCTTTTTAAACTCCCTGGTTTTCAGAAATTAATTTAGAGACTATTTTCGCGGTATGGTTGACGATGGAAATGATCCGTTTATAATCCATTCTTTTAGACCCGAAAACAGCGAGTGTGCCAACATTTTCACTTCCTAGTTGGTAATTTTGCGCGATCAGACTGCAGTTTCCCATTTCTTCCTGAAGATTTTCTTCTCCGATTAATATGGTCATTCCATCATGGTGCAGGCAAAGGTCGAGCAGATTGATCAATTTGGTTTTCTCTTCGAGAGTAGCCAGAAGAGCCTTTATCTTGCTGATATCCTCTGTGAATTCAGGCTGGTCGAGAAAATTCAAGGCACCTTCCACAATCAGTTCGCTATTTTCTTTTTCTTTCGCAAACAGGGCGGCAGAAAGGGCGTGGGCCTTGGTTGCAAGATGGTTGTAGTGTTCTTTTTCGAGCCGCAACCGTTTCAGCAACTCCCGCAGGATCCATTTGATGGGTTTTCCACTGAATTCACTGTTCAGGTAGTTTGAAATAGAGGTCAGTTGATCCTGGGTCATGTCCGCATCTATGGGAAGCACTTTGTTTTGCAGAATGCCTTGCTCGGAGAAGAATACTGCCAGAGCCGCCTCGGGGGCCACTTTGGTAAACTCAATATGCTTGAAACAGGCACTCGAAAAACTGGGAAGCATGACCAGTCCTGTTTGCTGGGAAACCTTGGAAAGATTTTCGCAGGCCTGCTCAAGCAGACCCTGAAGATTCTGTTTCTCAAGAGGGTATTCAAGCTCATGGGTTTCCGACAGCACCTCGGCTTTCATTAAAAAACTTTGCGGGCGCAAAAGGTGGTCCACATAAAACCGGTAGCCTTTGTCGGTGGGAATTCGGCCTGCCGACTTATGCGGTTGATTCAGAAACCCTCTTTCCTCCAAATCTGCCATCACATTCCTGAGTGTGGCGGAACTGAGGTGTTCGGGGTGAATCTTTGCTACGGTGCGGGAACCTACCGGCTCGGCGGTCTGTATATATTTATCGATGACCGCTAAAAGAACAGCTTTGCTTCTTTCATCTATTAATGAAGAACTCATTTTATCAGGCGATGTTGAATAGTTTTCAGAATCCTACTCCTTCGAATAAATTATCAACCAGAAAAATTTTTGTCAATATTAACCCACTCCTACCCCTGCGGGACATGAAGTCTAAGGAAAAATATCACGTGCTCACTGCCACCGGCGGCTACGCTGGTTTCAGGTCTTTTGCTTTTTCCACGATCTGTGTTCCAATGCCTTCTTCGGTAAAAATTTCAAGTAACAGGGCGTGCCGGACACGGCCATCAATGATGTGAGTCTTATGCACTCCGGACTTGAGGGCATCCAGGCAACAATTAACTTTGGGGAGCATTCCATCCCGAATGACTTTGCTTCGGATCAAGTCGGAGGCCTGTTTTCGGGTCAAGCTGGACTGCAGTTTTCCAGCTTTATTTTTTACTCCTTCGGTATCGGTCATCAAAACCAGTTTTTCGGCTTTCAGGGCTGATGCGATCTTCTCTGCCACAAAGTCGGCGTTGATATTGAGGGTTTCCCCTTTTTCTCCTCTGCCAATCGGGGCGATAACGGGAATAAATTCGTTGCGGTCGAGGGTTTCCAGAATGTGCGGGTTCACTTTAGTGATCTCTCCCACCAGCCCCAGGTCAATTATTTCCGGTCGATCCATCTCAGGCGAATGGTTCACCTTTTTATACCGTTTTGCAAAAATCATGTCACCGTCTTTGCCGGTGATACCCACCGCATTGCCTCCTTGGTGGTTGATCAGGGAAACGATTTCCTTATTCACTTTTCCACCAAGAACCATTTCCACCACATCAATCGTTTCCTTATTGGTGACGCGTTGTCCTTCAATAAAACGGGATTGAATTCCCAGCGCCTTGAGGGTTTTGTTGATCTGCGGGCCTCCTCCATGAACCACAACCGGATTGATACCGATATATTTCATCATGACGATATCAAGGGCAAAATTTTCCTTAAGATCATCTGAAACCATGGCGCTGCCACCGTATTTGATAACGATGGTTTTATTGTAGAAGCTCTTGATGTAAGGAAGAGCTTCCAAAAGAATTTCCGCTTTATGAATGAGTTTTTTCATGGGATGTTTGAGGACATTTCCAAAAATCAACTTTTGCTTTGAGCCACTCCACTGGCCTCATGCGTAGTGGTTTTCTCATTGGGTCCAGCGTCACGCTAGCTAAAGGATGTAACGGCTCAGGTCTTCGTCCTGAATAATGTCTTTCAGTTTATCGCGAATATATTTGGCATCAATAGTGATATCTGTTTCTTCCAGGTCCGGAGCGTCAAAAGAGATATCTTCGAGAAACTTTTCCATGATGGTCTGAAGTCGCCGGGCTCCAATATTTTCCATGCGTTGGTTAACCAGGGCGGCCATCTCAGCGATCTCATCGATGGCATCATCCAGAAAGGTTAGGTTAACCTGCTCTGTTTTCAGCAAAGCAGTGTATTGTTTGACCAAGGCGTTATCAGGCTCTGTAAGAATGCGGACGAAATCATTTTTGGTTAGGGAATCCAGTTCAACACGGATGGGGAAACGGCCCTGAAATTCCGGAATCAGGTCAGAGGGCTTGGCTGAGTGAAACGCCCCGGCCGCAATAAAAAGGATGTGGTCAGTTTTCACAATGCCGTACTTGGTGTTGACCGATGAACCTTCAACGATAGGCAGAAGGTCTCGTTGCACCCCTTCGCGGGAGACATCGGGGCCGCTGGTTCCGCCTATCTGGCGGCCGATAATTTTGTCTACTTCATCAATGAAAATGATGCCGTTTTGTTCGACTCGCTTCAGGGTTTCTTCCATTATTTGGTCCTGATCGAGTAATTTTTCCGCCTCTTCCTGACAAAGAACCTTGAAGGCATCCGGAACCTTCAGTCTTTTGCTTTTGGTTTTTTGTGGCATGAGGGAGCCGAGCATGTCCTTGATGTTGTTGCCCATCTCATCCATTCCGGCTCCAGAGCTCAGGTCAACGATTGAGGGCATTTTTTCCCGCACCTGGATTTCCACTTCGCGTCCATCAAGCTTGCCTTCCTTAAGCATCTGGGAAAACTTTTCGCGCGTTTGCTGGTAATGCAGTTTGCCGTTTGAGTCCAGGTTCGAGTCGGGTTTCCCATACATACCCGGAGGGGGAGGAAGAAGCAAATCCAAAAGCTTTTTAATGGCCTGTTCACGAGCCTGGCCGCGAACGCTGGTTTCCATTTCGTCTTTAACCATGTTTTTTGACAATTCCACCAGATCCCGGATCATGGATTCTACATCGCGTCCGACATAACCCACTTCCGTATATTTGGAAGCCTCAACTTTGATGAAAGGGGACTTGGAAAGCTTAGCTAGTCGGCGGGCGATTTCTGTCTTACCCACTCCTGTCGGACCAATCATAAGAATATTTTTAGGTCCCACTTCATCACGAAGGGAGTCTGGGAGTTGTTGTCGACGCCAGCGATTGCGCAGGGCAATGCCCACCGCCCGCTTGGCTTTGATTTGCCCAACGATAAACTTGTCAAGTTCCTCTACAATTTGTTTTGGCGTTAAGGACGCCATAAACGCATCATCGGAATCCTGAGATGCGGTGTCGAGTTGGGTTAAGGCTGGTTCATTCATGAACTACAATTCCTCAATCGTTATATTAGAGTTGGTATAGATACAGATCGATTCGGTGATCTTCATTGCTTCTTCGACGATTTCCCTTGCCGAAAGATCGCTGTGTTGGATCAGCGCCTTGGCGGCGGCGGAAGCGAACATCCCTCCGGAACCAATAGCCAAAACGCCATCATCGGGTTCGATCACATCCCCCGTTCCAGATAGCAGGAGGGAGTGTTCCTTATCGACCACAATCAGCATGGCCTCCAGTCGCCTCAGCATTTTATCGGTGCGCCAGTCTTTAGCCAGTTCAACCGCTGAGCGAGGCAGGTTTCCCTGGAATTTTTCAAGCTTTTCTTCAAATCGGGCAAACAGAGCAAACGCGTCCGCTGTGGAGCCCGCGAACCCCCCGACCACCTTGTCGTGGTACATGCGCCGGACCTTGCTGGCGGAATGTTTCATGATTGTATTGCCCAAGGTGACTTGCCCGTCACCGCCTATGACTATTTGGCCCTTGTGGCGGACAGCGAGTATTGTGGTTGCTTGCATCATATCGAGTATTGTACTGGTAACAGAAGAAAAAGGGAAAGTGGAATCCTGATTAATATTATTTCATCGCAGGTTTTTCTTTAGCGCGAGGATGTGCCTTGTCATACGTTTCGGATAATCGATCGAGTGTCAAATGCGTGTATTTCTGCGTGGTGGACAGACTGGAATGGCCCAGCAGCTCTTGAATAGACCGCAAATCCGCTCCGCCTTCCAAAAGGTGGGTGGCAAAGGAATGCCGGATCGAATGCGGGGAAACCCCGCCCGGAAAGTTTCCCCGCTTGATATATTTTTCTACAACTTTACGCACTCCCCGGGTGGAGATTCCAGTCCCCCGATGATTCAGGAACAGTTTGTCCGTGCTGGAGCCAAAATCCCGGATTTTATCCATCCTGGTGTTAAGATACATTTTCAGAGCCTTTACACAATGGCGTCCCATAGGCAGAAGACGTTCTTTTCCGCCTTTTCCCAGCACTTTGACCATGCGAGAGTCAAGGTTGGTGTCATCCAGGGTTAGCGCAACCAATTCACTGATGCGCAATCCACAGCTGTAAAACATTTCCAGCAGAGCCTGGTCGCGGACTGGCAGGAACCCGTCACCCTGGGGCAACTCCAAAAGACGGAACATTTCATCAACGGAAAAATATGCGGGAAGTTTGTTCTGTATTCGGGGCGCGGGAACGGTCTTGGCGACATTGGTTTTCAAATAACCTTCCCGACACAGGAACCGAAAAAACGAGCTCAATGTTGATAGCTTGCGCCGCATGGTGGTAGCCGAAAAATTCTTCTCATAGAGATAGCCCATGAATGAGCGTACCGCCAGCCGATCTATTTTATCGAGTTGAATGGTGGCGGATTCAATGGCATGACCGGAGTGAATCAAAAAATCCTGGAATTGGGCGATATCATTGAGATAACCGTCCAGCGTGTGTTGAGAGGAATTTTTCTCAACGAGCAGGTATTTTTTGAACTCCTGTATGGCCTTGTCCATTTAATAACCCTTTATAAATCAATAGTATCAAAATACCTGACCGTAAGGGGGAAGTCAAGTTGCGCAAAACCCTGTTTGCGGTGCAAGTTAATTAAGCCGATGTTATTTTTCGCTTAGAAGAATGATTTTCCAGAGAGGTGAGGAAGGGCAGCCGTACGATCAGACCCCGGTTCTTACAGCTTGTCAGGCAAAAATTTGAGATAAAACTTTTTTCAGTATTACATATAGGTTGACAGGTAAAATTATTTTTGAAACCAAAAACCTTATGTAATTCAAACATTAAACCAGCCTTTTCATAACAGCAACTTGCCTGCGGAGATTCTCCGTTGCATAAACTGTTATCATGCGGAGCCCAGTGGCTGTCACGACCCCGTAAAAAACCCTGTTTTTCGGGGCCAACTATTAAAATTCTTTTACACTCTGGAATAGGCGCAACAATTTCTTTTTAAATGGGAAATGTAGGCTTAATATAGTAGTGGGTTTATTATAGTTGGAGATTTAATGGCCTTGTAATTTGCAACCCCTTTAAAACATGGCAAACATTGATTTTTAGAAGTGCTCTTTAGTTAACCGCTGACCCGAAAACCGGTCGCTTAAAATATTCTAGCCATTTAGGGAGTATTATGTCTGATTCAACGAATCCGGAATTTAAAAGAGAACAACAGCAAGCCGGTGAAGCATTTCGAAAAGTGACCGAAATCCGCCAGAAACTGGACATCCTTGCTGAACATGTAGAGTCCCGAAAGGAGGCACTGGAAGAAGAAATTCAGGAACACCTGCACGAATCTCTGGCCAATGCGCGGGACTCGATGGAAAGGATCGAAGAAAACATCGCGCCGAAAGTGGAAAAAGCCATTCGAACCAAGATGGAAGAAATCGACCGCAAGATGGTGCGCATGAACGAAGATGGACTCGAAGCGGTGCGGGAAGAACTGGTGAAAGCCACCCCGGAACTCACCAAAACAATCCTGGAAGATCTAGATAAGCTGGTGGCGAAAAATACCCGCTTTGTAAAAATGGAAATATTGAGTGAGATCAAGGAAGAACTCAATAAATCGGTTCAGTCTGCAATTGCGCCCATCAACGATAAACTGGAAAAGGATCTGCCCGTATCTAAAACCTTGTCGATTTCTGCGTTAGTCCTGTCAGGGGTGGCATTATTGGGGATGCTTTGGCTTGCTGTCAAGTAACCAGCCAGAACAGAAAAAAGAAAAGAATGCTGGAAATAATCACCTGCCAGATGAAACCGAAACCCGGCCCGGTAAAAAGGATCAAGACAGTACAGACACAGAGAATAACAAATGCCAGAATGTGCCGGGTGCGTTTTTTTAGGATCGGTTCCGGTGACATAAATTTTTAATCGCTTTTTCCCTGCAGAAGCAGTCTCTTGATATCTTCAAGAACCAGAATTTCTTCCGCCTCCAATAACAGACTATTGACTGAAAACTCGTTTTCCAGACCCTCTGTTTCCTGGGATTCAGGGCGAAGGCCCAGGCTGGGCGAAGAATCAAGATAGTTTTTGATATCCTCCTGGTTGAAACTGCTGAGGATGGCTTTCGCGAAATCGGCCAGGAGGGACTCCAGATGCTTAACCTGCTCCAAGGGTATGCTGTAATGTTCTTGGACCGTCAAGGCATAGCTCATCTTCAACACGCGCCCCCCCTGGTTCAGAGGATGATCTTCCGACATTTCATTGCTGGGATACAGAAATTGAAGCTTTCGCCTGGCTTTTCTGAGCAAGCTGAAATTTAACCCGAACTTTTCCCCAATAAGAAAAGAAAGGCTCGCATGGGTTCCCTCACGCTCTGCAAGCTGTAACGCTTCTCGGCAATATTCCTGTACCTGTTCGATTTCCATATTCCGGTTTTGAGCCACTAGCCGTGGGGGCAGCGTGCAATGGCCCATAAAGCCAAGAGAACGTATGCCGCATGTGATATTACTTCATTGGCCTTCATGCCCTGCAAGGGTAAAATAAAGATATGCTAAATTTCCTCCGGGTGTTGCCCGGCCACTAGCTGTAAAGAAAGAATACCACCGCCACATGCCTGGCGGTGTATGGGTGAACTCTGCCTATTATTCTTGTAATAAGGCCAGAAGTAAACCCTTCAATGTACCGATTACGGTTTTTTCCGAAGGAGTTTTTATGTTGTTTACCGGTTGTACAATTTGGCGCAAAGGTAAGCAAAGAGCCGGATCGCAGAATGAAGGAAGGGTTCATTTCCCCTAACTGGCTGCACATGGATGAAGTGCATGCCCGCATCGATTGCCCCGCCATCGGTCGCATAATTGTCCCCAATCATGCACACCTTGGTCAAATCCTGCAATTGCAGGAAGTCGGTCATGGCGATCTGGAATCCACGCGGGTCGGGCTTGGCGGGCACGTTGGAGACGACTTTTACCCCCATTTCCTGGAATGGTTGAAACCGGTCTTCCCAAGCATT
>Ga0310122_10000528_pt1 | contig 24266 bp, 20 predicted proteins | sample CB6_Bottom_1051__FD_203503 | JGI IMG/M metagenome (GOLD analysis project Ga0310122, IMG submission 203503) | Marine microbial communities from Western Arctic Ocean, Canada - CB6_Bottom_1051 | ecosystem: Environmental > Aquatic > Marine > Oceanic | place: Canada: Western Arctic Ocean | collected...
TGGACACCTTGCTCGCGGACCTTCCGGCGGTGGTGTGGCTCTCCTACAACGTTCATGGCGATGAGTCCTCGGGGACCGAGGCGGCGCTGGCGACGATCCATCAACTCGCGGATGGATCGGATCAGATGATTCGTCAGATTCGCGAGAATTGCCTCGTCATCATCGATCCGTTGCTGAACCCGGACGGCCGTGAAAGATATCTACACTGGTACCAGCAAGTGCAGGCACGGCCTGCCAACCCCGATCCGGCAGCTGCAGAACATGATCCTCCCTCCCCGTCTGGCCGTAGCAATCATTACCTGTTCGATTTGAATCGGGACTGGGCCTGGCAGAGCCAGCCGGAAACCAGAGCCCGGATCGAGCAGTACCTACGCTGGCAGCCACTGGTGCATGTTGATTTCCACGAGATGTCGCCGGAGTCCACTTATTTCTTCTTTCCACCCGAGAAACCGATCAATGCCAACATCCCGCACGATCGGGTCGAGTGGAGCAAGGTGTTCGGTCTCGCGAATGCCGGTGCCTTCGATCGATTCGGTTGGAAGTATTACACCGCCGAACAGTTCGACCTGTTTTATCCGGCATATGGCGATTCATGGCCAGCCCTCAACGGCTCGATCGGGATGACATACGAGCAAGCAGGAGGAGGTGGTGCTGGGCTGGCTTATCGACGTCGCAACGAAACCATCCTGACACTGGCAGATCGCCTTCACCACCATCACGTCGCAGGTCTGGCAACCGTTGATTGTGCCGCTCGAAACCGCATCCGCCTCCAGAAGGACTTTTTCGCTTTTCGGGAGGGTGCCATTCATGCCGGCCGGTCGTCGGACCTGGCTCAGTTCATCTTTCCACCGGGGGGTGGTGACCGTCGTCTGTCGCTGTTGAAACTGCTCCGGGCTCAGGGAATCGAACTGGTCCAGACGATGGACGAGGTGGTGGTGGAAGGATTGGTTCATCACGACGGTACCGAGATGGAGATTCTCAAGTTAGCTGCCGGAACGGTGATCGTACCGCTGGATCAACCTCAGGGACGTCTGGCAAGAACTCTGCTGGAGCCCAATGCCAGCGCAGAGGAGGCTAATTTTTATGACGTGGCGGCATGGTCTCTGCCGATGGCTTTTGGAGTGGATGCCTATCTTGCGAGTCAGCCCGTCGATGGAATTCTCGTTCCGGTCGGGGAACTGGAGACTCCGGTGGGCAGGATCGAGCAACGTGCCGGTGTTGCCTATCTCCATCGATGGGGTGGGGTGCCCTCGGCTCGGGCACTCCGGGCTCTCCAGAATGCCGGTGAACGCGTCGATCTGGTGACCAAGAAGATCGAGTTGCAGGGAGTTGAATATCCCGCAGGAACGCTGGTGGTCTGGGTCTCCTCCGAGAACACTCACGAAACGGTTTCGAGAGTCGCCCAGCAGACCGGTACGCTCTTTCGGGGGACCCCCAGTGGTTGGACTGATGAGGGACCCGATCTCGGTTCCGGTTCCTTCCCCGAACTGGCTCATGCCAGCATCGCGGTGCTGGGACCTTCCTCGGTGTCGAGCACCTCCTACGGTGCTGTATGGAGTTTCCTCGAACAAGATGTAGGTATCGCATTCACCTCCATCTCTGCAGGAGATTTCGGCAGAACTCTCGATCGTTTCGATGTTCTGGTGATCCCTTCCGGATTTCGGGGATCGGGACTGGGAGAACGAAGCAAGGAAGCCCTGGCAGACTGGGTGCGTGCAGGTGGGGTGTTACTGGCTCTCGGAAGTAGCGCATTCCAGTGCGGCGAATCAGGACTCGGGCTCGTTTCTCACGAAGTGAAGAAGGCCCCCGAAAAGGAAAAGAGTGAAACGAAACGACGGACCCTGGCCGATGTGCGTGAAGAGCGACGGTTGCAGCAGGTGCCGGGAAACATCGTACGGATCGATCTCGATCCCGATCATCCCATTTCTTTCGGTCAGTCGTCGCGTGTTCATGGTTTCATCGGAAGTGCACGCATTTTCGACCTGAAAGGAGATGCCGGCGATGTAGGAGTTCTTGCCGGAGAGAATCCGGTGGTCAGCGGTTTCATCTCCGAGCAGAACCAGCAGGCCCTGTCGGGCGGGGTGTGGCTGGTCGTGGAGCGGAAGGGCCGGGGTAAAGTGGTACTATTTGCCGGAGATCCGCTCTTTCGCGCCTATTGGCGTGGAACGGCGGATCTGTTCCTCAACGCTCTACTGCTGCTGGCAAATCGGTAACAGAAAGTCCTCCAGAGATACTTCCGGTCAACCGATAGAGCAGATGGATGCTGCTCCAATAGAGGTTGCCAGGGAGGAAAGATGCCACAAGAGGACAAGACCATCGACGATGCGCTGTCAGAGTCCAAGGAAGTGGTTCGAAAGATCCGTTTTCTCATCGATACTCATCACGAGACCGTTCCCGGTCTGGCCAGGGGAGTCGGGGTATTACCGAATACGATCCAGGACGTCCTCGATGGTCAGAGCCTTCCCAGTAGCGCTCTGATACGACGGATTGCGCAACGTTTCTCGCTTCCGATGGATTTTTTCAGTTCGGAGGTTTCGCGCGCCCCGAGACCCAGAGGGTCGGTGCGCAACAAGAGCAAGGCCGTGTCGCGCAAATCGGAGCCGAATCCTGTGTCTGTAGCGACCGGCGCCCAGGATGAAGTACTGCTGCAGAAGGCACTCATCGAGTTACTGATCCAGAAGGGTGTGATCTCTGCAGACGAATGGAATGCCCGTATCCGTCTGGTGACGCGCAGAAGTTCCACTACCAGCGCCTGAATAGCGGCCTCTAGCAGTCGATGGGGGGGGCCGGTGAGGGTGAGGCGATACCTCCAGTGATCTTCGATGCTCGCCCTTGCCAACCTTCTCGGCCCAGTATTGCAAAAGAGACTGCTTTTCCCGCCTCGACACCGGGCTGGTCATAGGGATCCACCTCGAGTACCGCAGCAGCCAGCACCGTCATCATCTCCCAGAGCAACATCAAGCCTCCGAGATGTGCTGCATCCAGTTTCTCCAACTCGATGGTGGAAACCGGTCTCGAGGCGCCACGAAGGGCTGCGATGGTGCCCTCATACTCGGCACTGCGAAGTTGACCGAGACTCTTGCCCGCCAGGTACTCGAAATCGGGATGGAGACCTGCCAGCGCCGGATCGATGGGAGGGTCTGTTCCTTCGACGGGAGCATCGAGAAACAGATACTGCTTGTCATCCGGCCCCTCCATGAACAGTTGAACCAGGGAGTGCTGATCGGTTACTCCGCGGGCCACCAGAGGAGTCGATCCGGCCCACACTTCCGCGCCAGAGAGGTTTTTACGTTTGCCGAGGCTCTCTGCCCACAACTGCGCGAACCAGTCTCCAAATGTCCGCAGGCGATCGCGATAGGAGAACAGAACCACCGTCTTGTGGCTCGATGCACGACTTGCCCAGTCGCTTGTCCACTGTATCAGCGCGTGATCCTCACCGGCATGGCGTAGATCCTCGAGGCAATTTTTGGCGCCAGAAACGAGTTTCCGGATGTCGATTCCGACCAGGATGGCCGGTAGCCAGCCGACGGCAGTCATCACCGAGAATCGTCCACTGACATCGGAAGGAACCTCGAGAGAACGCCAGTTCCTGCTCGAGGCGAGAGCCCGTAGCGGCCCTTTTTCGCGATCGGTGATGGCGATGATCTTCTGATCGGGGTCGACTCCTGCCGCTTGAACAGCTGAGATCGCCCTCAATAACTGCGCCGAAGTTTCGGCAGTGGTTCCAGATTTGGAGATGACCAGAATCGTGGTCCTGGCAAGATCGAGGCGTGAAAGATGTCCTTCCACTGTGTCCGGGTCGATATTGTCGAGGATGACAAGTTTCCGCGCGTTTTCACCAGCCAACGAGTCGGCCAGTGCCCGAGCCCCGAGTGCCGATCCGCCGATCCCGAGCAGAAGGATCGAGTCTTCGGTGGGAATTGTCGCGGCGATCTGTTCCACCGCCTCCACAGCGGAGTCGTCCTCGATCGACTGGATGAATCCCGGGGGCTGGGAGAGGATCTCCTGGAGTTGCCGCAGCTGGACTGTCCCGTCGCATCGGGTCGACGGGGTCCACAGGATGCTCAATCGATGGTCCTCTCCTGGTTGCGTCCGAGGGCCGGGCAACGCTGCGCCAACCGTTCCCAGGCGGGAAGGGACTTTTCAACCATCGCCTCGGGAATTGCGAAGGAGATACGGAAGTGTCCAGCTCTCCCGAAACCACTTCCCGGGACGACGAGGATTTTCTCCTCCATCGCAAGTTGCACGAACTCGACGTCATCGAGTTGGGGGACGGACGGGAACAGGAAAAAAGCGCCTCCAGGTGCGACGAAGTCGAAGCCGAGTTGATCCAGTTGGTCGCTGAGCAGTTTCAGGTTACGAGCATATTCCTGACAGTCCACGGACACATCCTGGCAATCTGCAACCGCCAGTTGAAGAAGACTGGGTGCATTCACAAAACCGAGGATCCGATTGCAAAATGTGCACCCTGAAATCAGGTCTGCGGGATCCGCGGCCTTCGGCGAGACGGCAAGGTAGCCGATCCGGTCTCCCGCCAGCCCCAGGTCCTTGGAATGAGAGGTGATGAGGATGGTATCGTCGTAGCAGTCAGTGATTTCGGGGCAGACCACGTTTCCGTAAGTCACCTTGCGGTAAGGTTCATCGGAGATGAGGTAGATCGGCTCGCCAATACTGGCAGAGGCTTCCCTCAATCCATCACTGAAGCGATTGAGCTCTTGTTCGCTGTAGACGCGTCCGGTGGGATTGTTGGGGCTGTTGATGATCACGGCACGGGTGCGATTCGTGACCCGCGATAGCAGTGCTTCCGGATCGGGGCAGAAATCTACACTGGTGGGACAATCGACGACGACGCCACCGTGATTCTCGATGTAGAAGATGTATTCGACGAAATAGGGGCTGAGGATGATCACTTCATCGCCGGGATTCAGAAGTGTCTTGAGCAGGATGTTCAGAGCTCCACCGGCGCCCACGGTCATTACGATGTGAGATCCGGTCCACTGCATATCGGTTCGATCAGTCAGATGTGCGGCGATCTTTTCACGGACTTCGGGCCAGCCGGCATTGGGCATGTACCGGTGGATTCCTTCCTGGGATCCATTGACCAGATCACGCAGTTTCTCGACGAATGGTGCAGGAGGGGGCAGGTGAGGGTTGCCGAGTGTGAAGTCGAAGACCTCGTCTTTGCCATGGATGGCCTTGAGCCGGTTACCCTCCTCGAACATCTTTCGAATCCAGGAGGCACGTGAAAGAGATTCGAGGACACCTTTGGAAATTGGCAAACGGAGTCCTCTCGTGTGTCACGAGCCGCCCTGGTACCTCGGAAGATCTCCTAGGTGCCTATCTAACAGGGTTTTGCGCAGGATAGGTTCGGTCTGACCCGGCACCAATGGTACTAAAAAATCTTTCTCATCTGGGGATTTTTGGACTGGATCTATGTTTAGTACTTGTGGATAATCCACACCGAATCTCGTAACACAGGATTCAGGGGATGACTTGGTTCCGAGACCGGAATTTATTTTTCGTCCCTGCGGACCCGGATGCCTCGCGCACGGCGCGGATATCGATCTGGTGCTCCGTTTCTTCCTGTTTTCGAGTCCTGACAAGTTCCTGAAGACCCGGCCCGGAACATTCCCCTAATTTCCCCCTTCTGGGTTGGGTCTCTTTTTTTCTCCCCCCCTCGACCCCCATCTGCGGGATGATCGGGCTGCTAATGGGCCTTTTTGTGCCCGTTGCACCGATTTGATCGACTCAGGGTCCTCCGATGATAGGGAAGGCGTCTGCTGGTTGCGGCGGCGCATCTCCATCGATACCGAGTTGACGGCACGTTGCCGCCAGTTGCTGAATCCTGACCGGATCGGTTGCCGGTGGAGCCTCGATGATTCGCAAAAGATTTGCCGCGTAATTGCCGAATTGCAACTCCATGTCGAGGTCTCCCTCACCAAGCAGGGCTCCGGCACGCGGTCCGATTCGGTCGCGAAGAATGACCCCCAGGAGCGGCTGTGGATCGGGCAACAGCGAAGATCCTTCCAGTCCGCTCAGCAGCGTACAAACCGAGGCTCCGGCAGGATCGCAGACGAAACCGAGAGGCGCTCCCTGGAAGATCTCTGTCAGTTCATCCAGATATTCTCTCGGCGGTAACCTGCCCAGTTGGTCCGATTCTCGCACGGCAACGTGGATTTGTCGGCGTGAGGCTTCCTGCAGAACCGCATCGAGGGATCGTAACAGCGAGTCGCGCTGTTTTTTCAGTAACCCTGGGTCTGGCGCACCCCTTCGAGTCAATTGCTGGAGACGTTTACCCTGCTGCTCGTGTAGTTTCTCATGCCAGCGTGCCACTTCAGGGTCGCGCGGGTCATTCCCCAGGCGTTTCTTCTTCGCATCGATCTCATCGACCACTTGTTCCTGTTGAAGATGATGATCCAGGTGGGTTCGGCTCCCGCAAGAAAGAATCACGATGGCGATCTCGTGTTGCTGTGCCAGGGTGACGGATTGCAGACAGGATTCAGTTGCGAGGAGTCGTTCATTTTCCTCCACAGCACAAATAGATGGGACCCTGCCGGGCGATAGCGCCGGACGATCACCCGGAAGCGCCCGGGGAGTCTCCACAGCAGGTACCAGATGGCCTGCGCCTGTTGCCTCGCGGATCAATAGTGGAATCTCCTCGGCGGTCATCTGCGCTCCCGGAATGACCCCCGGGATCTCGCCATCGAGAATCCACTTCACCTTGGCCTCGAATGACAGAGGCTGGAGCGGGATCACGGCTGTAGAGAGGCTGAGCAACAGTGAACCCCTTTCCCCCCGTACCTGGGGGTCATGCCTGATCCTACTCCCAATCACCTGAAGACGTAGTTGCGGAAGTTGCTACCTTGGTGGCTGCCTCGGGCTGTCGCGAAGGATTCCAGGATGTATCCTCCAGGGGTCTGGAGGAGCCTTGTCAGCCACTGATTCTGGCCCCGGCGGATTCGATCTGGATTCGTTGGGTGCTGAACTGAACAGTTACCTCGACTGCAGCCAGCAGGCTCTGGGGAGGATCGAGGTCGAATCGGTGGCTCTCTTCACCTCCAAGGTGATCGAGGCCTGGCACGAGGACCGCCAGATGATCGTCTTTGGCAACGGAGGAAGTGCCGCCACCGCGACCCATCTGGCCGAAGATCTGGCGACCTACGCGATTCCCATGTCGGAATCAAAGCGACTCAGGATACTCAGTCTCAACGAAAGTCCCTCCATCATCACGGCTCTGGGCAATGACATCGACTTTGATGCGATCTTCACCGAACAGGTACAGCAGTGGGCTCGTGCAGGCGATCTGGTGCTGACGTTGAGTGGCTCCGGCAACTCATCCAATCTGGTTGCGGCCATCGAGCGTGCTCGGGAGATCGGCTGCTTGACCGCTGCGATGACGGGATTCAACGGCGGCAGACTACGGGAACTGGTGGATATTTCTCTCCATGTCGAAGTTGACGAGATGCAATCTGCTCAGGATGCTCACATGGTGATGGCCCATATGATCATCCACGGATTCCGGGTTGCCGTCAGAAGCTTTCTGGCCGAGCGTGCGACGGGGCGACCGGGATCTTGAGCGGCGTACCGGGCCTCTTTCTCGATCGGGATGGAGTCCTCAATCACTTCCTCCAGGAATCGGTTCTCAGCGGCGAGCAGTTCCGTTACTACGATTTCACACCGGCAGCGATGGGACGTCTCGGGAGGCTCGGTCACCCCATCGTCGTGGTCACCAATCAATCCGCCATCGATAGGGGCTGGATCACCGAGCAGGTGGTGCAGTCGATTCATCAGAAACTGGTGGATGATTGCAATTGCTGGGGTGCTTCCATCGCTTCGGTAGAACACTGTCCGCATCTCCCGGATGCCGGTTGCAACTGTCGGAAACCCGCTTCGGGGATGTTCCTCAGAGCTGCAGAGCAACACGGGATCGATCTCGATCGGTCCGTGATGGTGGGAGATTCGCCCTGCGACATCGAGGCGGCCCAGTCGCTGGGGATGACCCGGATTCGGGTTCGAACCGGCAGGGGAAAAGCACCTCTGGGCGCCGGAATCGAGGCGGATGCCGTCGTCGAGGATCTGCAGGAGGCGGCAGCCTGGATCGAGGAGTGGTGGCGATGAAGAGACTTCTCCTGCTGTTGCTGTGGATACCGCTGTTCACCCAACTGTTGGGCTGCAGCGGGTTGTCCTGGGTGGGTGAAGGCGTACAGGGGCATCCGCTCGACCGTCACGTCCGCGTTCACTGCGCAGACCAGGGCAAACGTGCAAGCCTCGAGCAGATGATCGCGGATCTGGCAACCAGGGAAGTGGTCTTTCTCGGCGAAACGCATCTCGATGATGTCACTCACCGGCTCGAACTCGCAGTTGTGAAGGGAATCCACCGTGCCGGACGAGATGTCGTGATCTCGATGGAGATGTTCGGACGAGATCGACAGTCGGTGGTAGATGATTATCTGTCCGGAGCCATCGAAGAAGATGAATTTCTGGAGCAATCGAATCCCTGGAACAACTACGAGACCGGCTATCGCCCCATCCTGGATTGGGCGAAGCAGCAGGGTGTTCCGGTGATCGCTGCCAATGTTCCCGCTTCCGTCTGGCGCAAGGTGGCCTTCGGTGGAGGACTTTCGGCACTCGATGAAACGACAAGAGAGACCATCGCTTCCCAGTTGCTTGCCAATACAGAGCGTTACTGGCAGCGCTATGACCGTACGGTGCGCGGTCACGGTCACGTGACAGCGGCAGCAACGGTTGAAGATCGGCTCGAGAAGGTGCAGAGCCTGTGGGACAACACGATGGGTGAATCGGTAGTGCGGGCTCTGGGAGACTTTCCTGATTCAGTAGTGATCCACATCAATGGAGGATTCCACAGTCTCGAACGCGATGGTGCTGCTCGTCAGGTATTGCTGAGACGTCCCTCTACGGATCTGGCAACGGTTCACATCGTTCCCTCCTTCGATGTGCAAGCGGCGACCGTCGATGCAGGAGATCCCCGCGCCGACTGGATCGTCATGACCGAGCCGATCTCGAGGGGTCAGAAGTCAGGAAGTCTGGCGATCTACCTGCCGAGGACATTGCGCTATCTCATCGATGCTCCACCTCGCAGTGCCGGTCCGGCACCACTGCTGGTCTGGTTGCCCGATGCTGAGAGCGTTCCTGCCGAGGAACTGGAGAGGCTGCGCGAGGCGCTGGGAGAGCGGCCGTGCATCGTGGTGGTGGAGCCGATGTACTCGGCTGGTAGCGGCGGTCTGTGGGTGGCTCCCGACCATCGTGACGAGGATCTCGCGATGCTCTCCTTTGGACTCGAGCGGCTGCGCAAGGTGTTGCTGGTGCAGCGGAATCTGGCCGCCGATCAGGTGGTTCTCGCCGGTAGTGGCAGCGGAGCCGAAGCGGTCGCCTCGGTGGCCATCGGAGACAGTGACTGGCCGGTGGCCCTGGTGGCGCTGGATGGACCTCCCGGTTGGTTCGGCATGGAAGGTCTGCCGGATCCGCCGCAACCAGCGGATGCACATCCGGGACCGGGATTGCTGGCCATCGTCACCGATGAGAATGCCGAGGCATGGCGCTCTGAAGCCGAGGCCCGGGCACAGGTCGGGGCTCCCCTCCAGATCGAAGTACTGGTAGACGACAGCGCCATCGAAGCTGCGCTGCTGGATCAGTTGCGTCGAGCGTTGCAGCGCTGATCGTTCACGCCAATGCTGCACCTGCGCCGGAATCTTGCGGTTTCGTGCTCACAATCCACTGATGGCGAGGAACCCGAGCAGCGCGAGAATCAACGCCAGCACGCTCAGAACGCCGAACCAGCGATCGATGAACTGCTCGATCGCCGCCCCGTAGAGACGGATCAGAATCCCTATGGCGAGGAAGCGAACTCCCCGGCCGATGATGCTTGCGGTGATGAAAACGCTCAGCGGTATCGCCGCAGAGCCTGCCGCGATGGTGAAGATCTTGTAGGGGATGGGAGTGAGGGCGGCGGTGAGGATGGCGAGGAATCCGACCCCGCGGAATTGCTCCACCAGCTGCTCGAAGCGTTGCTCGGCGCCGAAGAAGGAGATGATCGAGGTTCCGATGGTCTCCATCATCCACGCTCCGATGGCGTATCCGAGTATCGCTCCGAGGACCGACATGGCGGTGGTCAACAGTGCCAGCGGGATGGCTCGGCGGGGCGAGCCGATCCCCAGTGCGATCAGCAGTGGATCGGGGGGAATCGGAAAGAAACTCGATTCGGTGAAGGCAACCCCGGCCAGTATTGCCGGACCCCGTTTCGTTTCCGCTTCCGCAAGAATCAGATCGTAGAGTCTTCTGAGCAGGGAAGGTCGGGCAGGCTCATCGGTCGATGGCGTCATCGATGACCTCCGGGGATCGCTGGTGAGCCAGTTTCTCGCACAGCAGGCGCGCCGCAGCTGCCGGATCCCGACGCCCGATGATGCCGGTACAGACGGCGATGCGGCTGGCTCCAGCAGCCAGCACCTCGTCGATCGTGTCAGAGTCGACATGCCCGATGGCATATCGCGGTAGTTCGCAAACCTCGCTTGCCTGGTGGATGTATTCAGTTCCGACGGCCCGTCGGTGTTGCTTGGTGGCGGTCTCGAAGATGGGACCGACACCGATGTAGTCCGCACCTGCTGCAGCGGCTCGGGCGGCCTGATCGGGCCCGTGAGTCGAGAGGCCGATGATGGCATCTCCTCCGAGGATTCGACGAGCTTCGTGTGGAGCGATGTCATCTTGTCCCAGATGGACCCCATCGGCACCGCTGAGGAAGGCGATCTCTACAGAATCGTTGATGATGAGGAGAGCCTCGCGCTGCTCGGTGATGTCGCGAAGTTGGCGTGCTCTTTCGAGCACCTGCGAGGCCGGCAGGGTCTTTTCTCGCAGTTGAACCATCCGGGCACCACCTTCGATGGCCGCTATTGTGGTCTCGAGGATATCTCCGTGGCACAGATGCTCGGTGAGGAGCACATATAGATCACGATCATCCAGGCGTGATCCTCGCAGCATCAATGCAGACGAGATGGATTCCAGTTCGTAGATGCGGTGGCGGATTTCCTGAGCTTCCTCGCTCAGGTGGGGCAAAATGAGACGGATCATCTCCTCGACCGAACGGCTTGATTCGCGTGCTCTGGAGATGTTGGCCGCGATCAGAGCTCCCCTGTGAGTGTGTGGGCCACTGCCGGAGGCGAGGCGCGATCGATCCCCCATCACATCTCGGTGCGCCGCCAGCAGTCCGACCAGCTCCTCCACCTGGCAGCGCAACTGACCTACACGGCGGCGCAGTAGTTGCCAGCGCCCACTGATGACCACTCGATCATGACCGAACCGGTACTGATCTTCGACCACCCGCAGCGCCTCCACGAGCCGATTGAATGCCGCATCGAGGGTGCGAAGAGTGCCATGGTCGGGGACCGGAGTGGTGTCTGGATCCATGACGACAGGTTGCTCGCTCCTCCAGTTCCACACAAGGGGATCCCTTCTGCTCCCCCCGTGCCGCCTGGAGGGATACACTGCAGGAGAACTCGAACCAGGAGATGGCGTTGCGATTCTTATTACTGATCTCATCTGTGATTCCGGGAATGGGGCCGATCTTGCTGGGGCGGGTCCTGCGGGGGCTCGTGTTGCTGCTGATGGGGGGGACCGGTTGGGTACTGTTGATGGCCGGCACCACGGTGTGGGCTGGACCGGATCGAGCCCAGACCCAGTTGCTGGGCGCGGCACTCGGGGGAGTCTGTACCTTCATCAGCGTGGTCTGGACTCACCGTCTGACCTCCCCGAGCCATCGTCGATGGATTCGCAAGCAGGTGGAACGGGCACTCGATGATGCCCAGCGTTGTTATCTACGTGGACGGATGCAGAGGGCACGAACCGCTCTCGACAGCGGTCTGGTGAAAGATGATCGTGATATCGATCTGTTGTTTCTCGATTGGCAGGTATCGCGCAGTCTCGGTGATGAATCGCGGGCGCGTCGAAGTCGGCGTCGTCTGAGACGCTTCGACCTGGATGAGAAGTGGTTATGGGAAGTTCAGAGAGAGGAAGCCGCTCATGGTGGATGAGACGCCGGTCGAACCCACGACGAGGGGATTGACCTACCGAGATGCCGGAGTCGACATCGATGCGGGCAACGCCGTGGTAGAGCGAATACGCGAAGCGGTGCTCTCGACTCAGGACGAACGAGTTCTGAGTGGATCGCATGGCGCCTTCGGGGGTTTCTTCCGGTTGCTGGATGGGGATGGTTCTCTGTTTGGCAAGCAACTTCGTGATCCGATCCTTGTCGGTGCCACCGATGGAGTCGGTACCAAGTTGAAGGTCGCCTTCAGTTGCGGTGTCTATGAAACCGTCGGCATCGATCTGGTGGCGATGTGCGTCAACGACCTGGTGGTTGCAGGTGCCCGTCCGCTGTTCTTCCTCGACTATGTTGCAACCGGCAAAATCGCTCCCGAGATCATCGCAGTGGTGGTGGAAGGGATCGCCGAGGGTTGTCGTCGATCGGGTTGCGCCCTGCTCGGGGGCGAGACCGCCGAGATGCCGGGATTCTATGAGGGCGGAGAACTGGATCTGGCCGGTTTCTCGGTCGGAGTGGTCGAGCGAGATGAAATCATCGATGGCGCTCGTGTCTCTGTTGGGAATGCGGTCATCGGGATCTGCTCGAGTGGTGTCCACTCCAACGGTTTTTCGCTGGTGCGCAAGGCGCTTCTCGAAGGATCGGATGCACTGCCTCTCGATGAAGATCCAGGCGGTCTCGGCGCGACACTCGGCGAGGTGCTGCTGGAACCGACACGCATCTATGTGCAACCGGTGCTGGCACTCATCGAGCAACTCGGTTCAGGAGTCCACGCGGTCTCGCACATCACAGGTGGGGGTCTCATCGAAAACATTCCGAGGGTGCTTCCCGAAGGAATGACTGCGCGACTGGTTCGCGATGATTGGCAACGACCGGCGATCTTTTCGCTCATCGAGCAGCACGCTCAAGTCGCTCAGGCGGAGATGGATCGGGTCTTCAACCAGGGGATCGGCATGGTCATCGTGACCGCGGCCGAGCAGGCCGACGATGCGGTGGCGGTGCTGGAGAAATCGGGTGAAGAGGCGCGAATCATCGGCGAGATCGTGGCGGGCCAGGGAGTCGAGATCGTCTAGCGGCTCTGCGGTGACTCGATCGGCAGGATGTCCATCTGTTCGGGTCTCAGATGCTCCTGATCGACCAGCAGTTCCCCTTCGAAGCACACTTTCGCCGGACCCTCGACATGAACGCCCCCGTTCGGGTCGAGGCGTACCTGAAGGACCCCACCGCGCATCTGCACCTCGACCTCATCGGCGATGGCTCCGCCCGGATGCAGCGCTGCCACCGCCGCCGCGGCTCCGGTGCCACACGCCAGGGTTTCTCCGCAGCCTCGTTCCCAGACCCTCAGGACCAACCGATTCGGTGCGTCGATACGTACGAACCCGACGTTGGCGCGCTGGGCAATGGCGTGTTCGACGGTCGGGCCGTAGCAGTGCACTGGGTCCGGTGTGCCTTCCGGATCGAGGGCGACCACCAGGTGCGGATTTCCCATGTTGACCGGGATGGCCTGAAGCTTTGTGTGCCCTATCGAGACCGTGATGGGGTCTTCGAGAAGCGGAATCCCGAGCGAAGCTTCTGCGATGAACTCACCATCGCCTCGCCGGCGTTGCTGGACTCTGACTACACCGGCATCGGTTTCGATCGACACCTCGCCGGCCTTTTCCCCGGACAGGATGAGTGCCACGATGCGCAGTCCATTGCCGCAGGCTTCGGCACGACTGCCATCGGCATTCCAGCATTCCATCGCAGGTAGCGATCCTCCTCGCCGGATCACCAGGATGCCATCGGCCCCGATACCCGTACGTCGGCAGCACCAGATCGGTGCCATGGGAGATAGATCGGTCGGGACAACTGTCAGATCCTCATCGAGCACCACAAAATCGTTTCCGGCACCCTGAGCCTTCAGAAAGGGAATTCTTGCGCGAGTCATCCGCCTCCGTACCGTGTATCTTGACCCCGAAGATGATTCGCAGCGATTCGGAGCGGGAATCCTTGGGTTACTGGCGTCATCCAGGAGAGTGCGCTTCCTGCCCGGCGAACTCCGGTGGTAGTTTGACCGCTACTCGAAGACAGTACCAGCACGTGCGACAGGGAGATGAGAATGAAAAGAAACAAACCGGGTGTGCTACTTGTGCGCCGGGGCGTTCCAGTGCTGCTGCTGAGTTGGCTGGTCGTTGTGTCCGCTTGCCAGAGCAAGCCACAGCCGGAGGTGCAGCCGGTTGGGCAGCAGGTCGAGGCGCTGATGCGAGGAACCGCTCACGTTCAGGTCGAGGAGATTCTCGATGGGGCTCCCACTGACACCAATATCGCCAAACTACTGCTCGAACGATCTCTCAGTATGCATGGCTTCAGGCTGGTATCTCGCGAACAGGCGGACTACATCATCGAAGGCACCCTGGAGTGTGATTACTTTCAGGATCTGAGCTTCGACTTTAATGATCAATCACAGCATCTGGAACACCAGTATCATGGCAAGTTCGACGGGCATCTCATCTCCCGTTCTTCAGGGGGTGAAGTGGTTCAGGATCTGTCCTTTCCCGAGCCTCTGATGAATGGCCGTACCCAGATGGAACTGGCGCAGCGCGATATACGCAGGAGATCCGCCACCATCATTGCCGAGAATCTGCTGCGCGGCAAAATCCTTGGAGATCCGGAAGTACGAGGGTTGCTCGATGCTCTGACCGATCCTCTCGATGGACGCTTCTACAACCAGATCCAGGACGAGATGATCCAGATTGGAACTCGTGCGGTGCCGCATCTGCTCGAGGCATTGCGCGACGATCGTGAGGTCCGGCTCGAGGGTTCCTACAAGGGATTTCCTGCTCTCGAGGAGGGCGAACTGAAGGTCTACCACATCGCCGATCTGACCCTGCGCGACATCCTTGATCGCGACAGTGGCCTCGATCCGCTTTCCAGTGATGACTACCTGCTACGAGTTCGTATCGCCTGGCAGTGGCTGTGGGAGGATTTCCAGCAGATCCCTCAGAACCTGAGGATCGAGGTCGAGCAGCGCGAGACCAAGGCTCCTGCTCCGATCGATCGCTGATTGGTTCCTTTCCTCGCAGCGACGTCGATGTAACCTACTCATTCCGGGCAATACCGCAGGAGGAAAAGCGATGCCGATCCACCAGACTGCCGTGATTCACGCCGAGGCCGAACTGGCCCCGGATGTGACGGTCGGTCCCTTCGCCATCATCGAGGCGGGTGTGGTCCTCCAGTCCGGTTGCAAGGTCCATGGCCATGCATATATCGGTCCTGGCACACAGATCGGTTGCGATTCCGAGGTCCATATGCATGCGGTGGTGGGACACGATCCGCAGGATGTGACCTGGGCCAAAGAAGCGAGCCGGGTGGTGATCGGAGAGCGGTCGGTACTCAGAGAGTACGTCTCGGTACATCGAGCTTCAAAACCTGGTAGCGAGACCCGAGTTGGAGACGATTGTCTGTTGATGGTCGGAGCCCATGTGGCCCACGACTGCCACGTCGGCGATGGAGTCGTGATGGCCAACCACTGCTCCCTGGCCGGTCACGTTCACGTCGGAGCCGGGGCTTTTCTTTCAGCCAACGCCCTGGTGCACCAGTTCTGTCGGGTCGGACGGCTGGTGATGCTCGGTGGGGCGGCGGTCGCGGTTCAGGATGTGCCGCCGTTCATGCTATCGACCGGAGACAGGGCGACCATCCGGGCAGTCAACGTCGTCGGTCTCAGACGTGCCGGCTTCGAGCCTGATCTACGCCGTAGCCTCCAGGATGCCCACCGGGTTTTGTTTCGAAGCGGACTCACCATTCCCGAGGCGAGTGCGCTGCTGGGCCAGAGTCAGGTCGCCGAGGTGCGAGAGATCGCCGCGTTCATCGACGACAGTGTCCGCGGGATCGCCTCCGGGGCTGGAACTTCAGTCGGTACGCGGCCGGCAAGCGTCTAGGTGAGGCTCGTACTCACCGATCCAAGCCCACAAGGTCTTCAGGCGGGTAATCACTCGACGGTGAGGCGCTGGGCGGCAATTTTGCGCAAACTGGGCCAACGAGTCACTGTCCATCGGGTGCGCGATGCAAGCGCAGGTGAATTACCCGTCGGGGATCTTTTGATTGCTCTTCATGCAGGCCATTGCCATCGAGTGATCCGGCAGTGGAAACGGCGAGACCAGAGCGCCCCGGTAGTGGTGGTACTCAGTGGTACCGATCTGCACGAACAACTTCCGGCAGGAGGTGCTGCCGGCAGGCGAGTGCGCGAGAGTCTCGCGGTGGCGGATCAATTGGTGGTCTTGCATCGCCATGCAAGGCGCTACTTGCCCGACGATCTGGTGGCCAGCAAGCGCGGCAGAATTCATTTCATCCCACAGTCTGCTTTGCCGTTGCCGGGTGGGCGTAAGCCTGTGCGTTCGACCATGCGCCTGCTCGTGATCAGTTACCTGCGAGGCGTCAAGGATCCGTTGCTGCCGGTGCGGGCGCTGAGCAACTTGCCGCAGCGGCTGCCGGATGGGCGCAGGATCGAGGTGATCCATCTGGGCGGGGCTCTCGATGCAAGTTGGCAGCGGCGAGCCGAGCGCGCGGCCCGCACAGAACCTCGCTGGCGCTGGCTCGGCGTCGTCGAGCCAGCGCGAGTGCGCCGTTATCTCGCCAGTTCCCATCTGCTGCTTCATCCTTCCGTGCAGGAGGGGGGAGCCAACGTGATCAGTGAGGCGCTGGTGGCGGGAATTCCCATCCTGGCCAGCGATGCGCCCGGCAATCGCGGTTTGCTGGGAGATCACCACCCCGGTCTCTTTGGCTGTCGAGATGCTCGTGCCCTGGCAGACCGGATCCTGCGCTTCTGTCTCGACGCACGGTTCCGTGAGGGGCTCGAGAAGCGATCGAGGAAACTCGCGGCTGGTCACACCCGCAAGGCCGAGACAGCCGGTTGGAGCGGTCTTCTGGCCGATCTGAGGCGGAAATAGAGCGCGCACGGTTGCGGACAACCGTGCGCGGAAAATAGAGATGAAGATCTCGTTTGGGTGGGCCAGGGGTCCCTCGCCAGCAACATTTCCCGACCCGCATGGATTGTAAGTATTTACAAAACCGATAACAAACATATTTTATTTGTTATTTTTCGTCCCGAAGATGAACTGCCCGATTGACACATCGACCAGACTTTGTCCCACTATCGCCGCGGCCGGTAGGCTCTCGGTCGCACTACACCACAGGGAACAGGGGGACAAACATGACTCAAGTACTCGATGAGGCGCGCAAGGAGCGTCTTTTCTGGGCCAGTTGCGTTGCACTGATCGCGACCTCGATCGCCTTCGGGGTGATCACCTCGTCGATGGGTGATTTCCAGACGATGTTCGGACTCACCAAGGTGCAAGCCGGCTGGGTCGGCGGCGCCTCGCTTGGTGGTTTTGCCATCGCCATCATCCTGCTGGGATTTTTTATCGAGAAGTTCGGTATCGCGGTCTCGATCAAGTTGGCGTTCGTTTGCCACATCCTGGGAGTCGTCCTGATGATGTACGCCACCGGTTTTACCCAGTTGATGGCGGGAGCAACCATCATCGCGCTGGGTAACGGCTGCGTCGAGGCCGGTTGCAATCCGCTGGTGGCGACCATCTACTCCGATAACAAGACCACCCGGTTGAACCGGTTCCATGTCTTCTGGCCGGTGGGAATCATCATCGGCGGATTGTTCGGCTTCTGGGTCAGCAATGCAGCTGCGGGCGTTGCAGCAACCGGCGCCGAGTGGAGTCTCTTTGGTCTCTCCGTTATGCAGGCCAAGTTAGGTATCGTGCTGATTCCAACGTTGATCTACGGCTACATGTTCCTGGGACAGGAAATCCCGCAGACCGAACGGATCCAGTCGCGGGTTCCCGATGAAGAGGTGAAGGCTTCCATCGCCTCGCCACTTTTCATCCTGTTGCTGTGCTGCATGGGGCTCACGGCGACTCTCGAACTGGGTCCTGGACGCTGGATGGACGGGATCATGACTCCCGTGTTCCTGGATATGGGAGAGGGAACCACCAAGGCTGGTGCCGGTATCCTGGTGCTGGTTTACGGAAGTGGTGTGATGGCGGTGCTGCGTTACTTTGCTGGCGGGTTCGTTCATCGTTTCTCGCCGACGGGGTTGCTATTTGGCTCCGCCGTTCTGGGTGGGGTCGGGCTGTTTGCCATGACTTACGCCGAGAACTTCGGTTCCATCTTCTTGACCGCAACCGTCTTCTACGCCGGGATTTGCTTCTTCTGGCCGACGATGCTCGGCTTCGTTTCGGAACGGATTCCCAACAGCGGTGCCATGGGACTGTGCCTGATGGGTGGAGCGGGCATGCTGGTCGTCGGCTACGCTGCGGCACCGGCCATCGGAGCGATCCAGGAGTACTACATCAACCAGTTCAATGCAGCCCCGGTCGAGGGAATGACGGCTGCCGCTTACGGCGGCAAGATGGCATTCCGCTGGGTCGCTGCACTGGCGATCCCGCTGGCACTGGTTTTCTTCAACCTCAACAAGCGCTACGGCAATGTCGCGCTGCCGGCGGTCTCCCGTAGCGAGACCAGCAGTGAGCAGCGTGAGGTCCACAACGCCCTCTAACAGCGATCCGGAAACGAGTGAGAAGGACGGCTCCGGGATACCCCGGGGCCGTTTTTTTGTCGATTCGAGGAACATACGACGAGTAGAATTCGTTGGTTGGAGAAGGAGGGAACAAATTGGTCACACCGACTTCATGGATACTGGTGGCCGCCCTTTCCCTCTCCTCGGCGCTGATTCCGGTGCATTTGTCTGCCCAGGAGCAGAAGCGTGAGATCTTTCGCGTTTCCTATCTTGGCAAGGAGTTGCCAGAGTTGGTGGTCGAGGAGGGCGGTCGCTGGTTCAACAGTAAAAAGGACCTCCGACTGGCTGATCTGCGTGGCAAACCGCTGCTGCTGGTTTATACGCTGCCCGGCTGAGAGGAGTGCGCCCCCGCATTGCCGAGCCTGGTCAGGTGGCATAAAGAACTGGGTCCCGAAGTTCTTTCGATCGTCACCGTTTTCTCATACACCGCTGCAGCTCCAGATAAGGCGAAGAGTTTCATCCGCAAGAACAAGGTCACCATTCCGCTGCTGGCCGATGGCAACGGCAATCAGACGCGCCACGGTGTGCTCACCTACCCGTCGGCATTCTTTCTCGATTCGCAGGGCAAGGTGCTGTGGCAGGGGATCCTGCCTAGGGTTCGATCGGACCCGGGCTCGAACCGGCAGTGGCTCGACGAGTTGCTGCGAGAGGCAGGGGTCGAACCACCCCCGGTGCCGATCCACTGGATCGATTTCGACAAGGGGCTCGATGAATCGCAGTGGACCTGGGGCAATCGTCTGCTCTTCGTCGAAGCCGAGGGGTGCACCCAGTCGCAGAGGATTCACAAATTACTGTCCGAGGATGAAGAGATCAAAAAACTGGTCGATGGTTTCATCCGGGTCAAGATCGATGGACGCAGTCAACTGGAGATCGCCAAGAAGTACGGAGCCGCTTGGCCCGGCGATCTGGTCATCATCGATCCCGACGACAGGGTGCTGTTTCGTTACTGGGACGATTTCAAGGACATCGCTGCGCTCAAGAGAGCGCTGCGTGTGCATGCCGACGACTAGCGTTCGCTCAGGGACAGGCGGGGCTGGTGGCGGGGCAATCGAGGGTTGCTGGCAGCGGATCGGCTCCACATCCCGGGTAGGGTGCTGGCGGTGGCGGTGATCCGGGCACGAACAGAGAGTTCAACCCGTACACCATGTCAGCGATATTGAAACTGCCATCGTCATTGATATCACAACTCTCGATACAGTTCGGGGTCACGCCACCGGGGACGAACAGGGCGTTGAGACCGAAGATGATGTCGGCAACGTTGTAACTTCCGTCCTCGTTGGCATCTCCACGGACGAAACGAATCACCGAACCTCCGGAACCGTCCTGATAGACCAGCGAGTAGGGGGGAACCCCGGGCAACTCTCGCCACTGGTAGGTGATATCGATGCCGTGGGTGGTGCGATTGAACTCGGGATACAGGGTGCCACGTATGGTTGGGTAGACGTATTTGTGCTCACCTAGATCCGGGGGCTGTAATTCCTGGGTAAGGATCCAGGGAGTTGAGGTGGTTTTCTCTACCAGTACCAGTTCCCCTGCGGAGGAAAGATCCCGATAGACGGCATACACTTTGCCGGTGGTCTCGTCACAGCCGATGTTGAAGATCTTGTAACTGGCGATGTTGGTGAACTGATCGCTGGTGGCCTCGAACAGAACGATCTCGTCAGTCCAGCCGTTGAACCAGCCCCACCTCCGGTAGCGAAAGCTCCACAGCGGTGACGAGTTGTTTGCATCGACGACGTAAGCGCAGTGAACCGACCCGAGCGCATCGCTGGAGATCCAGCCGAAGTAGTCGTTGGTACCGTCGGTGTTCCCGAGTACGAACGAGTCCAGTTGCCAGGCGCCGACCGGATCGTAGATCCGGTGCTCGTACTGCCCCTCTCCGATGTTGCGGTAGAAGGTGCAGTGAATGCGGCCGCCGGTGTCGACGGCCAGTCTCGTATTCTGGGCGCTTCCAGAGGGACTGATGGCGCCGAGATCGGTGAAGGCATCGTCTGCTGCGTAGGGTTGATCACTGCGCAACAGGTGATCGACCCAGCTATTTGGATGATGGCCGGTGATCCACACCGTGTTGTCGCCATCGATGAGGATGTCCATCGCCGAGGTGCGTGAGTTGAGCGGTGCTCCGGTCAGAACGCTGATCTCGACGATATCAGAACGAAATCCGGTGACCGGATCATAGCGGCGATAGAACTGGCGGAAGTAGGACGGATAGGTATAGCGACCCCAGAGAACGTGCAGGATGCCCTGATCGTCGATGGCCACTGAGCACTGACTGGCGGGATCGGGCCCGATGAGGCCGCTGTCGGCATCATTGAGGTTCTGGGGAAGGGTCGCCCACGAAGCGCCTCCATCGGTCGACATCTGCACGATCAGGGGCGTCTCATCGAGAACCGTACGCTCCAGCGACAGCACGTACAGATTGCCGTCGGCGTCTCGCACCATGTTGTGAGCGGTGTTGCTTCCGGAGGAAGCCTGATCATCGGTGTGGAGGATGACCTGTGCTTGCAGTGCAGCACTCCCGAGGCACAGCATCGCCACCAGAAGTGACGCGGGCAGTGCAGTCGTGAGTATCCAGAATTGCTTCATCGTGCACCTTCTCTCTAGGGACAGGCCAGGTACTCGGCACAGTCGAAAGTGTCGTCGGTCGGATCGGGTCCACAATCGAAAACTCCTGGAGGAGGTGGAGTGGCCGATCCACTCACGAACAGGGCACTGAGCAGGAACACCGCATCGGCGACGTTGACGCTGCCGTCATCGTTGATATCGGCACTATCATAGCACTCGGGTTGGGGAGTTCCGGGCACGAACAGGCTGTTGAGCAAGCGCACTGCATCGGCGATGTTCACGCCACCGTCTCCATTGACGTCACCGCGCCGGAAAATTTCCTGTGGCGGACCTGTGCTGGCTCCGAGAGCTTCGAGGTAGAGTCCCATCAGGATCACCTGTTCGCCGCTGTAACCGCCGAATTCCCACGACTGTGCGATCACCTCGCCGTAGGGATCGTCGGTTGCGTAAAAGTTCCCGGTGTTGTAGCCGAGTCCCGATTGCTGCCAGATGGCACCGCTGATGATTCCGGCCTGATCCGGTGTCAGCGGGTCGGCAGGAATCAGTCGATCGGTCCACTCACTGCCGGCCTGATCATGGTTGTAGGCCGCGTCCATTCCGGTCAGGTCGAGGGCATCGAAGGACAGTCCGATCAAATCGAGCAACGAATCATCGCCGTCGACGATCCCGGCTCCGATCCCATCCCAGGAGGCAAACGGGGTCTGTCCGCAGTACCCCCATATATCTCCACCCTCGACATAGACATCGATGCCGTTTGCTATCAGATCGGCCAGCAATTGGCCCTCGGCGGTGGTGAAGCAGTGGTAGTCCGGGTAGGTCCCGGCAGCGACCCACACCCGCTGCAAATCCGGCGATGTCAGCAAGCAATCACAGGAGAGGATCTCCGGCATCACCGCAGGGGTGAATCCATTGAGCACCAGCGCATCGGCGATGGCGGTGGCGGAATCGATGTCGCCTCCGCTACCCTCGGCGGCCCACACCACATCGACGGCGTTGACCAGCGCGCCGATCATATCGCTGTCGACGACGCAGCAGGGGGTGATCGCGTTGTCCCAGCATCGTAACTGGTAGGTGTAGTAGGAGGGGCCTGACTGGACCACCTCGCTCCACTGCTGGTCACCACCATCGATGGTCTCTGCCAGTTGGCCGTTTCTCAGCACATCGATGCTGGTGTAGAGGTTGCCGTTGAGGTCCCAGGTCAGGGTGATCTCGGGACCGATACTCGAGGAACCGAACGCGATGGGAGGTGTGATCTGGCACGCAGGACCATCGCGGTGATGCAAGGACCACCCCAGCAGATCTCCGAACTCGGCTCCCTCGTTATCGGTGACCGTCAGGCGCCAGTCCCCGTCGATGGGCAGGCCTGCGAAGTCACCCAGGGTGCCTGGCCCCTGTGGTTGCATGTGAATGTCGAGCGGGATCTGATTCTCGTCGAAGGGGATCCCCTGATCATCGAAAATGGTGTGGATATGGTTCACATCGCTGGTGGAGCCAGGAATGTAATCCTTGAGAGTGATGCTGATGGCGGCCGGATGAGAGATGTCGATCGCCACCTCCCGGGTCCAGGTGTGGAAGATGTGGACCTCCACATCGACGTCCTGGATGATGTAGGTGTCTGTGATATTGATGACCGAAGTGACCCCGATGGGGTCGTTATTGGGGATGGGAAGCGTCGGATCGCTACTGGGATAGATGTCGAATCCATGAGAAACCTGGAACGTGTCCGTGAAGGCGAAACAAGCCCCATCGGAGACGACGATGATGTACTCGTAGAGACCCTGGCACACATCGGGGTCGGTCCAGTTGGTAGCGGCAGGATCGGTGATGTTCTGGTAGAAGGAGCCATCTTTCCAGATCTCGAAGGTATCGGTGTAGGGGCCATTATTGGTGAACTCGAGGACGAGGTCTCCACCCACCGATGACGAGACGATCGCATCGGGTGGTTCAATACCACAAGATTCCAGCTCGACGACACCGTAGGTGGCAACGGGGTTGGTTGCTTCACTGATGTCGTTCCACAGGTAGGGGGAAGCCTCCAGGGTGTGGGTCATGTCTTCGTTGCCCGCGTTATTGGGTTCGCCGGCGTTCCAGTCGGTGTAGACCACGGGCTCTCCGTTGGACCACTCGAAGACCCCCTCGACGGCGATGTCGTTGAGCCCCAGCCACAGTCGCCTGCTGGTGCCCTCGAAGACACTCATGTTGTCGTGGATGAAATCCATCTCGGCCTGATCGCCGACAGCGACCAGGTTGCCACCCCAGGCGTTGGCCTGAGTTTCCGCCTCGGTCCAGTCACTGGTATCGAGCAACAGGTAATGATGATCGTCGAGCGGACTGGAGATGCTCAGCAGGATGCCCGGATTCTGGGCCTGCACGGGCATGCTCACCAGCGCGATGACGACGACACAGAGAAGATGCTTCAGTACCTTCATGACACCTCCTGAAGGGCTGGAGAGATCGACGGTAGATATGCCAGAGCCAACGACTATTTTCCCCTGCACGGGACGCGATACAAGGGTCGAGACACCCGCCTTGATCCCCGAGAAGTGTGTTATCGCCTATTTGTTCGACTTTGTCGGCCGGTAGCGCTGCAGTTGAATCGGCTCCCAGCGGGTCGCGCCGTCGCGTCCGCCCATACGCACCTTGATCTCGAGTTTGTCATTATCGCGGGCCAAGGTCAGTCCAGAGAAGCGGGCATCGTCTTTTTTGACCGATTGGTAGGCGAAACGCACGGCACCCTCTTTGTCCTCCCACGACACGAACTCCCTGGAGAAGTGCTTCACCTTGAGCGCAAAGCCCTCGTCATCGGGACCGATCACCATGATCTCGTAGAAGACCACCTCGGCGTTCTGCACCAGGCGGAACGTTCCGACCATCGTACCAGCCAGCGGGTGGCTCCAGATCTCCTCGCAAGTTCCGCCGAAGCCCTCGCCGCGCCACTGGCCGGCGAGCCAGGCGAAGTCCTCGATCTTCGGGTTGGCCACCGCGGGTCTGGCGTCGGCATCCTCCTGCGGCAGTGTGCTGGTCCCGAGCACGAACAACAGCGGCACAGCGAGTAGCAGCACTCGAAGCACGGTGGCTCTTTTCAGG
>Ga0310122_10000529_pt1 | contig 24265 bp, 23 predicted proteins | sample CB6_Bottom_1051__FD_203503 | JGI IMG/M metagenome (GOLD analysis project Ga0310122, IMG submission 203503) | Marine microbial communities from Western Arctic Ocean, Canada - CB6_Bottom_1051 | ecosystem: Environmental > Aquatic > Marine > Oceanic | place: Canada: Western Arctic Ocean | collected...
AGGTCCTGCGACTGGCGGCCAACCAGCTGCGGCAATTGACGCGATCACAGTAACAGCGAGGCCCACGACTGCTGGTAAACTCCGAGCTGCGCGGCGTTCGCAGCCACGGTATCGGCTGGGCGCCGGGGTATTGCCACAGCCTGAAGGAAGGCAACCTGAACGCGCGGCCGGAGATTCGCGTGGTCCACGAAACCCCCACCTCCGTCATCATCGACGGCGATGGTTTTCTCGGCTATGTGCCCATGCTGCAGGCGACCGAAATGGCGATCGCCAAGGCGAAGGAGGTCGGCATCGGCATGGGCATGGTGCGACACATCGGCCACTATGGTGCGGCTGGACACTACGGCCGCATCTGCCTGGAGCACAACTGCGTCGGGTTCTCGGTGCAGGGCTTCCGCAACGACGGCAATGCCGGGGGCACGAGGAGAAGCCGTCGGTGGCCTTCACCGGCGCGCCGCCCATGTGCTTCGCTATTCCCGGCGACAAAGAACCCAGTATCGTCCTCGACATGGTCGCTCACGTTCTGTCCGGGCACCAGCAGGACGGCATCGACGACCTGATCGAGCGCATCCCCGCCGCCTTCTTCAAGAGCATGGGGCTGGTGGCGGTGGCGACGCTTCTGGGCGGAGCCCTGACGGGATTCACCCTGCCTCAGGCAGACGACCTGATCGAGCGCTGGCCGGGCGCCACCATGGGCGGCACGGTGCTGGCCATCGACGTCAAGTCAGTGGTGCCCCCGGAGGTCTTCGGCGCCGAGGTCGATCGCTACATTCGCGATATCCGCGAGACCTTCGCGCCGATGCCGGGGTACGACGAGGCGCTGCTGCCGGGCGCGGTAGAGGAGCGCTGTATGGAGCTACACCGGAGAGAGGGGATACGCTTCGGCGATTCCGAGCAGAAGGCGGCGCGAGATCTGCACGAGTTTACCGGCGTGCCGCTGCCGTGGGATGAGTAGGGGCGTTGGTTGCTGGCCGGTGCGAACATGAGCCGAGCTGGCGGCCCTTCGGAGCGATTCAAGCGAGGGAGTGTTCAGCGCGAGGGCACGATGCGAAATTTTCGCCTGCCGCCGATGCGGTAGGTTTCGAAGTCGTCGTGGTCGATGCTGAAGATGGTGGTCAGCGACTCCCGCTTGGCCAGATGAACCAGCGTCGCGTCCGCCAAGTCCATCGGCCGGTCGGCGTACTGCTTCATCAGTCGCTCCAGGTCCGGAACGTCGGCGTCGGTGATGGGGAGCAGGACAACGGCGCCGGAGCGCAGGAAGCGCCACGCGGCTGCCATATCACCTGGATGGTCGCCCAGCAGGTGGAAGAGCTCGGCGAGTACGGCCGCCGTTGTGGCCAGGGGCAGGAGAAGTGACGGGAACGCAGCAGTGCAGAGCTCGTGCCATTGATCGTCCGAGTCCAGTAAGGCGAGGATCGCCCCTGTGTCAATCAGGCCTTTGGGCTGCACGTCGTTTCTTCAGGCGGGAGCGCACGCGTTGCTTGACCTGCGCCGAACGAAGAGGGTCGCCGCCTCGGATGGTTCCAAAGGTGCTGGCGGCAGCTTCCTGGAGCCTGATCTGGACCTTTACATCCGATTCGGATCCGGGCTCTGAGGTGAGCCACGCGGAGACGATCTGATCCAGTAACCGGGCGACACTGGTCTGTTGGGTTCGAGCGGCCTGTTCGAGCGCGCCCTTCAGTCCTGGCTCCATTCGCCAACTGTACACCTCGGTCTTGTTCATGTACGACAATGTAGTGCATGTAGTTGGAATGTCAACGAGCAGATTGGAGATACGGACCATGAAACGCTACACCAGGACACCCTACTACAAGGGGGAGGACGACCCTGAAATCGGCGAGGTCCGCGGCCCGCTGAAGCTGGGAGAGACGGTGGTGATCGAAACCGTGGGTGGGCACGATCAGGACTACGAGAACAATCACGAGCATCGGGCCGGGGCGGTGATGGAGGTGAAGGCAAAGCGCCACTCCCGTCAGGGCGGACCGTTCTTTATTGAGGGCATCGAACCGGGAGACTGGGTGTCGATGGAGATCATCGACATCGAGCCGGGCGCGTACGGTTTCTACCGCAACGGCGGTCCCCACTGGGGGAGCCTCCGCCTGGTGGCGCCGGTACGGGATGGACTGGTCCACTTCCCGCCTGACTTCGTCGTGCCGACGCGCCCGATGATCGGCTACATTGCCCTGGCGTCGATCGCCCCCTACGAGATCGACTGCGGCGGCAACACCGATTACAATTCCTATCAGGCCGGCAGCACCGTGCACATCCGGGCGCAGAAACCCGGAGGACTGATGACCCTCACCGATGTGCACGCCCGCATGGGAGACGGAGAGCTCACTGCTACCGGTGTCGAAATCGACTCGGCGATCACTCTGAAGGTGGATCGTTCCCCCGGGTTTCCATGCAGCAGCCCGGTGGTAGAAAAGACCAGACACGTGGAGCCGGAGCAGGAGTGGCTGACCAGCGGCCGGGGCGTTGACTGGGAGGAGTCGGTGAAGATCGCGTGGAGTGAGATGGTCGCTCTCATCGCCGATCAGTACGACACTACGGCGGAGTACGCCAATCTGATCGTGGGCACCATCGCAGATGCCCGACCAGGGTATGCAGCAGGTGGTATGAATCAGCGTGGACAGCGCGGCAGCAAATACGTCACCTGCCAGCTGGCGGTGACCAAAGAGCTGCGGCGCACGGGTCAGCCTTACAAGGCGTGAGAGAGAGAGAGAGAGGGGAGAGAGCATGGACGTCAGACGTCGCGATGAGAGGATAGAGGCGGTTCACGGTACGATCGCCAGTTTTCCTGGAGATTTCTTCGGGTACTTTGGCTGGCCGACGATCGCCAGGATGGATGACGGGTCGCTGGTGGCAGCGGCGTCGGGCCTGCGCAATGCCCACGTGTGCCCCTTCGGGCGTAGCCTGTTTTTTCGCAGCCAGGACGAGGGCGCGACCTGGAGCAGCCCGACCGTAGTCAACGATTCGCCGCTCGACGACCGCGACACCGGCATCCTCTGCGTCAAGGGACAGAAGCTGCTCATCTCCTGGTTCACCACCGACAATCGCAAGAGTTCGGGACGGCGATACGAGGAAACGCTCGACGACGAGTATGCGATTGCCCGCTGGCGCGAGGGGTTCGCCCGGATGACGGATGAGAATGCAGCCCGTTGGATGGGGGCGTGGATCCGTCTCAGTGAGGACGGGGGGGAATCGTGGGAGGATCCGGTGAGGGTGCCGGTGACCGCCCCGCACGGCCCGATCCGCCTGGCCAGCGGCGAACTGCTCTACTTCGGCAAGGAGTTGCTCACCGATATGGAGGGGTTCCAGGGAGGCGTAGGATCGATCTCGGCGCTGATCAGCTCGGATGGGGGGTGCACGTGGAAGAAGTTGGGCGAGGTGCCCCTGGTGGCAGGCACGGTGGAGGGCAGCTACCACGAGCCCCACGTGGCTCAACTGCCGGACGGCAAGCTCGCAGGTCTTATCCGCGTGGAGGACTGCGAAGGCGCCTGTCTGGCGGACATCGGTCTGATCAGCTTTTCCATGGTATACACCGAATCCGTCGACGGGGGACGCACCTGGAGCGAGGCCGTGCCCCTGGGGTTCCACGGTTCACCTCCTCATTTGCTGCTTCACTCCAGCGGCACTCTGGTTGGGGTGTACGGCCGCCGGCAGGAGCCCTTCGGCGAGCGCGCGATGATCAGCCGAGACGGCGGGACCAGCTGGGATTACGACTACGCGCTGCGCGACGACGGGCCCGACGGGGATCTGGGGTATCCGTCTTCGGTGGAGCTGGAGGACGGCAGTATCCTGACGGCGTACTATCAGAAACCGGAATCCACCGCCGACAAGTGCGCTTTCCTGTGGTCCAGGTGGCGGCTGCCCGAGTGAAAGGCCCGACCATCGGCGGGAAGCAGGATGGAGATACGCCTGAGCGCATGAGTCCGGCTGCGGGCGCTACGGCGTCGTACCCCTTCCCGCGCTATACGAAATTCGACCCGCTCGTCCCTGTGTGGAACGCGACTCCGACGGAGGGCGGTGCGATTCACCGATTCTTCGACACTTCTCCCTTCAGTCCCTCCGGACGCTATCTGGGACTGACACGTCTGCCCTTCGAAGACCGGCTGCCGCAGCCGGGGGACGTCGCCCGGGTTGTCGTCGTCGACCTGCACACCGGCGAGGAGCGGACCGTCGCCGAAACGCGAGGCTGGGACACTCAGGTTGGGGCCCACGTCCAGTGGGGGGCGGATGACACGCAGCTGTACTTTAACGATGTGGACATGCAGACCTGGCGTCCCTATGGCGTGCGCGTCGATCCCTTGAGCGGTCACAGGCTGGATCTGGAGGGGACAGTGTACATGGTCTCACCCGATGGGACACAGGCACTGAGCCCCGCTCTCACAAAGATGGGGTTGACCCAGAAGGGGTACGGGGTCATCCTGCCCTCCGGTCATGCGGCAGCCAATTGCGGGGCCCCAGGCGATGACGGTATCTTCGTCACCGATACGTCGACGGGCACGTGCCGGATGCTGGTCTCTATCGCTCAGATCATCGAAACCGCTGAGCCGCCCTTTGACCCGGGGCAGCTTGCCGATATGGATTTCTACGTTTTCCATGTCAAGTGGAATCCCCAGGCCGATCGCATAATGGCAGTACTCCGATGGGGCCCGCGGGAGAGGGCGCGGGGGCGACTCAGACACACGCTGGTCTCCATGGGCGTGGACGGCACCGATGTACGGGTTGCCGTGCCCAACTCGATCTGGGATCGGGGCGGTCACCACCCCAACTGGTGCCCGGATGGAGAGACGATCTCGATAAACCTGAAGCTCGATGGAGAGCACCTTCAGTTCGTTCGCGTGCGCTACGACGGCAGCGGCATAGCGCCGCTCACCGAGGCGGTTCCGGGGTCCGGTCATCCCACCATGCACCCGGACGGGCGACACGTGCTCACCGATGTCTATCTGCACGAGCCCTTGGCCTATGGCGATGGCACTACACCCATCCGCTGGGTAGACACGGAGATCGGATCGGAGCAGGTTCTGATTCGTATCGACAATAATCCGCCCTTTCCCGGGCCGGTTCGGGAGCTCCGGATCGACCCGCACCCGGCCTGGGATCGGAGTTTCCGCCGGATCGCCTTCAATGGGTGTGAAGGCGGGCGGCGGCGGGTGTACATCGCCGATCTGAGTCAGCTTCTCTCACCATGGGCGGGGAGTCCCATCGTCTGAACCCCAAGGCGCGGCCGATCGGCAGTCAGCACGTATCAGACCAGAAGGAACCCCGTCGCGCGTATCAGTCGCGGCGGTATCGATAGCGTCAACCAACAGGAGAGCGAGCATCAATGTCAGACTTCAAGTTCCGCCGCGAGTACCGCGGGAAAGTCACCGCTCTGGTCCTCGACTGGTCGGGCACCACCGCCGACGCCTACGTCATCGCTCCGGCGGTGGTATTTGCCGAGGTCTTTGCGAACCAGGGCGTCGAGATTTCGATGACGGAGGCGCGCGGGCCGATGGGTCTGCGCAAGGATCTGCACATCAAAGCGTTGACCGAGGAGCCAGTTATACGGGAGCGGTGGAAGGCCGTCCACGGCAGATACCCGGATCAATCCGACGTCGACAAGATGTTCGTCGACTTCGTGCCGGCTCAAGTCACATGTTTGCCGAAGTACACCGGTCTACTGCCGGGGGTGGCTGAGGTGACCCAACGCCTTCAGCAGCGAGGTCTCAAGCTCGGCGTCTCCACCGGGTTTCTTCGCCCCATGGTCGACGTGCTGCTTCGGGATGCGATAAAGCAGGGCTTCACCCCGGACGCCACCGTCGCCGGTGACGAGGTCGAGCAGGGAGCGCGGCCCAGGCCGTTCATGGTGTACCGCAATCTCGATCTGATGGACGCCTGGCCGATCGAATCGGTCGTCAAGGTGGACGACACCGTCGGCGGCGTGGGGGAGGGATTGAACGCCGGATGCTGGGCGGTCGGAGTTTCGCTGTACAGCAACTATATGAATATCAACCACCTCGACGAGGTAGCGGCATTAGGCGACGACGAGATCCAGCGGCGCCTGGCTGCAACGCGCGACATCTTAGAAAGGGCGGGCGCCCACTACGTGATCGATTCGATCGCCGATATCGAACCGGTGATCGAGGACATCGAAGCGCGCCTGGCCGCCGGCGAGAAACCATAGGCGATTGGCGCAGCCAGCATCTCTCGGCGGGAGAGAACGGCTCAGCAGACTGAGAACCCGATTTCAACCAAGATACAGGAGAGTCAAATGGGCAAGTTTTACGAGTCTTCGATCATTCCGGCGGAGCTCCGCCGCAACTACGATGTCTACGATCGGATCCGCGAGATCGGACTGGATCTCGGTACCTTCGAGGAGAGGGTGAGGTCACTGGAGGGGAGGAACATTGCCGGTGTGGTCTTCCACGAGAGCGGCATCGTCTACCTGTCGGGGATCGGTCTGGGTGAGCACCAGATGAGCGATGATCCGGAGCGCGTCGAGCACGGCAAGCAGGCGGGGCAGGCGTGCGCCGACCACCACATCCGCACCCTCCACTGGTCGATCTCCTGCGGCGGCGAAGGAGGAGACCTCAACGATGTGCTCTACACCGTCAAGGCCCTCGGCATGGTCGTCTCCACCGACGTCGATTTCAAATCGGGCCCCGCCGTCGTCAACGGCTACTCCAACCGCTGGCAGTCGGTACTGGGCGGGGCTACGGGCAGCTTTGCCAGAGACGGCCTCGACCCGGGTGGGTACGCCGGCGTGCACGCGCGCAGCGCGATCGGTGGCTTTACCGGACGGTTTTCGCTGGAACCGGAGATCATTGTCTCCATTCCACCAGATCTCGCCCGGGCTATCATCGTCAACCGCGGCTGGATCTTCCCGCTGATACCGTCGATGTACGACAAGGTAGTGGCGGCACGCGGATCGAACCGGTGATCGGCTGACGATGGCCATCGCCGAGCGCAACAGCTACCTCGCCGACATCGTCGGGCTGCTCAATACGCAATGGCCCGAGAACCGCGTTGTAAACATCGTCTGCCACGGTCACAGCGTGCCAGCCGGGTATTTCGCCACCCCTTATGTCGACACCTTCAACGCCTACCCCCACCTGCTCCATCTCGGCTTGAAACGGCGCTTCCCCTATGCTGTCGTCAATGTCATCGTCAGCGCCGTCGGTGGGGAGAATTCCGCAACGGGAGCCAGTCGTTTCGATACCCATGTACTCACCCATCGTCCGGATCTGGTCATTATCGACTACGGCCTCAATGACAGGGGGATCGGGCTGCAGAAGGCCAGAACCGCGTGGGAGCAGATGGTGGAGGCGATGGAGAATGCGGAAGTTAGCGTCATCCTGCTGACACCCACGGCAGATATCACCCAGCGTGTGGGGGCGCCGCCCGAAGAGGGCGACGAACTTCGACGGCACGCTGACCAGATTCGATCACTGGCAAGCGATCACGAAATCGGTCTGAGCGACAGCCTGGCCGCCTTCGACGAGTACCAGCAGCAGGGGGATCTCAGCGATCTGCTCGCCTGGACCAATCATCCCAACCGCGCCGGTCACGAGCTCGTGGCGCGGGACCTGCTCCGCTGGTTCTCCTTCGGCTGACGGGCTCGTCAGTCAGCAGCAGTCAGTCTTCAGCAGTAGGGGCCCAGTGGTGGGCGAAACTCCGCTCCGGCGCGAATCCCATCCTGAGGGCATGATCAATCAGGAACTTGCCGTTGTGAATGGGGGCGCAGATGTGAAACAGATCCCAGCGCGCCGACCACGTCACCGCATCGGCGGCGTCCCGCTGAAGCGCACATGCGAAGGCGCTGGCGGCGTCGCGCCGGTCCACCCACATCAGATCACCTGCTGATTCTCTCACCTCCTCCTCCAGCACCTGTCGCCCCAGCCGCAGCACGGTGACGCCGATGCGGTTGGTGCGGACGAAGCAGCGGCAGACCCCTTCGCCAAGGTAGCGGCTCATCACCGCCATCCGCGGCGACGGCAGTGGCTTCCAATTCTCGCTGATGTAGACATCGTCGGGGTATTCATCGAATACCTCGAGCGTGCTGCCGAAAACGAAGCGCCGCACGTGTGCGTCGACGGCGGCACTGAACAGCACATGCGTGCCGCGGGTGGCGTGGTCGAGCAGGGCCTGGTCGCGCGCCAGCTCGTCATCGGGAAGGTCCGCCGGTGGCTCGCCCAGATGAAGGATGGCATCGACGCCGCGGACGGCCGACCAGACGGCCATCGGGTCGGTGAGCTCGCCTTCAATGGCAACGGCATTCTCTCCCGGCTCGACAGGCGTGCTGTCGAAGAGGCGGAGCTTGTGCCCATCGCTCAGTTCGGCGGCGACGGTGCGGCCGAGATCGCTGGCGGCGCCGGTGATCAGGACTTCCATAGCCACTTCTCCATCACGGCGTCCGCCGGTAATAGGTTGCCCACGGTTGCGTGGGCTCGTAGCCCAGCATTCGCTGGGCTTTCTCCAACCGGTATTTGTGGTGCCCATCGAAGCTGTGCATGTTGAATTCCTGGAAATAATCGGGAATGGCATCGATTTCCAGAGCGAGGCGGCAGGCGTGCTGCAGGTCTTCCCAGAAAATGCGCATAACTTCGAAGTCCTTGCCCAGAACCGGTTCCTTGGGGCTGGCCCCGAGCCCGGCGAAGACGAAATAGGGGGTGTGTATGTGATAGGTTCGGGCGAAAATTCTGCAGATCTGAGCCCCGAGGAACTTGGTGCAGCCGTAGTAGCCGCTGTCGGGTACCGGCGGAGGGTCGACGATGTCGAACTCCGGTTCATAGGCGTGCCGGACGCCCTGAGGACCGGTCTGGATGACCTTGCGGATTCCGTGTGCGGCAGCGGCCTTCATTACATGCCAGGCCCCCTGCGTATTGACTTGAAAGCTGAGCACCGGATCGCCGCGAACGACGGTGAAATTCGCGATCGCATCCATGCCCCGGGCGGCCTCGTGGACGGCTTCGTACGATCTGACGTCCACGATCTCGATGGGGGTTCCTTCCGGGTGGGGCTTGACGTCAGCGAGGCGCAGGTCGTAGTCGGCCTCCAACCCCGGGGTCACGTAGGGGCCGACGAGCCCGGAAGCGCCTAGGAAAAGCACTTTCTTCTTCACGGTGCGACCTCGACGGGCCCCAGACCCAGCTGGTCGGCGTCCCGGACGATCTGTCGCCGCTGTTCTTCGGTCAGTGGCAGTCCCGGCGCCCGGGGTGCGCCGCAGTCGATGCCCAGGCGATGGGAGAGCACGACTTTGACGATGGCGTGGAAGCGCCCGCCGATCGCCATCGCCAAAGAGACGACATCATTGGCCCGGCGCTGGGCCGCCTTGGCGCGCTCGCCGTCCCCTTCTTGGTACGCATTCCAGATCTCGGTCCAGAATTCCGGGGCCATGATCGGGGGACCGTCGACGCAACCGACCGCTCCGAGGGTCAGGGCAGGCAGCATGAGAGCGCTGCTGCCAATGAAGCAGGTGAGTCCCATCTGGGCGAAGGCATCGACGTTGCGGAAGTTGACGGAAGAGTGCTTCAGACCTTCGAGCCGAGGGACCTTGTCCTGGATCTTGTGCATGAGGTCGACGGTGATCTCGACGCCGGTCATGTGGGGCAGATTGTAGACAAAGAGGGGGAGGTCGGCGGCCTCGCCGACGATCCTGTAATGCTCGACGATTTCGTCATCCGTGCGACCGTAGAAGAAGGGAGGGACACAGCAGATAGCCTCGACGCCCGCCCGGGCGGCATGCTCAGCGAGACGCGCCGAGCGCTTGGTGGTCGGCGTGCCCACGTGCATGATGTTGGCCACCCTGCCGCGGTTCTGATCGACGGCGGCAGTGGCGAGCTGACGATTTTCCTCGTCGTCCAGCATGACACTCTCACCGGTGCCTCCAGCCAGCCAGAAGCCGTGAACGCCGGACTGGATATTGAACTCCAGCACCTTCCTGAAGGCGACCTCGTCAAAACCCTCGCCATCCCCCGCCATAGGCGTGATGGCGGCGGGGAACAGTCCTCGAAACTTGTCCATTCCGTTCCTTTCCATGCTCGATTTCCAGGAGAGTGATCCCAGCGGAGTGACTCGCCGGGGTAAAAGCTATACGCAGGGGCCGCATCGCGACGAGACTTGCTGGCTTGACAGGCCATAACCACGCTTTTACTCTACGGCGGGTCAACCGCATGAGAGAACGGCAAATCGGGGTATACGAGCGGAGAAACATATGTTGAGACTAAGACCGTGTGGGACGGCCGGCTGCTGGCGGCTGCTGGTTGTGGCAGGGGCGCTGGTGGGACTAGCAACAGCTCAAACGAGTGCCGAGGGTTCTTCGGAGTGGGCTTTCCCCTGCTCGGAGGAAGGGATCGAACGCTACACGTCCTTTCGAATCGACGAGACCATCACCGTGGACGGGCGGCTGGACGAGCGGGTGTGGGGCGAGGCGCCACGGTCTCCCCGGTTTGAAGATCTGATCTCGGCCGGCAGAGCCATCCACGACACGCGGGCCGCTGTGCTATGGGATGCCCAGAATCTCTATATCGGCTTCTGGGTGGAGGAGCCGGACGTGCGGGGAGATCTTACCGAGAGAGACTCTCCAATCTACAAGAATAACGATGTAGAGGTCTTCATCGCCGGGAGGGACGCGTACTACGAGTTCGAGATCAACTCACTGGGAACGATCTACGAGGTCCTGTTCGTGTGGGACGAGGCCTACGAGGCGGGAGAATACCGAGACCTACCGGAGCTGGCCAAAGATCACCCCCAGGCTCGTTCCTTCAACGGCGTGGGCCTGAGGGATCACCCTCGGGGAATGCGCACGGGGTTCTGGGGATATGACCTGCCCGGTCTGCAGACCGCGGTCCAGGTGGATGGTACGCTCAACGACGACCAAGACAGGGATCGGGGCTGGACGGTGGAACTCTCCTTCCCGTGGGCGAGTCTCCAATACCTTGCCGGCGAGGACGGCCGTGCGCTTCCCCCTGAAGAGGGCGACGAGTGGCGTATCGACTTCACGCGGTTCAATCAATACAAGGAAGCACCGCCGGCGGTGGACTCAGGTGGCTGGGCGTGGAGCACTCACGGTGTGTGGGACTCCCACGTGCCCGAGTGCTTTCCTTTCATCCGCTTCACCAGCCAGCGACTCGAGAGCGAGTGACATTGGTGAATATCCTCTTTATTCTCGCCGATCAGTTCCGCTCCGACTGCCTCGGGCACCTGGGGAATGAGGTCATTCGGACACCAAACCTGGACCGCCTGGCCTCGGCAGGGGTCTCTTTCACCCACTGCTTCAATCAGACCGCACCGTGCGGCCCGAGCCGTATGTGTATCTACACCAGCCGATACCTCTGCTCCACGCGAGCGGTCAACAACATGACGCCCTTACTGGATGCGGAGGACAACTACGGCTTTGCGCTTCGACAGGCGGGGTACGACCCGGGGTTGATCGGGTATAACGACTACGCCGTCGAACCAGCGCTGCTAGCGCCCGGGGATGAGCGCCTCACCACCTTGCGTTACGACAATGTGCTTCCCGGATTCGAGCGGGTCTATTACCACGAGTACGACAGTAAGGAATATTTCGACTGGCTGGCGGATCTCGGGTATCCGGAGGAACTGCAGTGCCACGCCGGCATTCATCAGCCCGACGTGCCGCCCGAGGGCCCGGGTGAGCATCTGCCGCAGCATTTTCCGGCGAAATACTCCAAGGAGCACAGCGAGTGCCGCTATGTGACCGATCGGGCGATCGATTACATACAGGATCGCTCTCCCGCCCGACGGGAGAGCGGACAGGAGAAGGGATGGGTATTGAGCCTCAACTATATCAAACCCCACCCTCCCAACATCTGCTGCGAGCCGTATTGCGATATGTACGATCCGGCCGCCATGCCCCCGGCGGCGCGAAGCGATCACGAGCTGGCCCCGAGCCATCCGTACCTGAGGAATCTCGGTGCCCGCCAGCTCGAGGACGACCTCCACCTGAGGGAGTACCGGGCCTGCTATTACGGCATGATCACCGAGGTGGATGACAATCTCGGACTTGTGTTCAAGGCGCTGGAAGAGAGCGGACAGTGGGAGGATACGTTGATTATTTTTTCCGCCGATCACGCCGAGCATCTCGGCGACCACTACCTTACCGGGAAGGGGCAATTCTACGATGGCGGCATGCGGATTCCCTTCATCATCCGCGATCCGTCGCCGGATGCTGACGGTACGCGCGGACAGGTGCTCGATCACCTCGTCGAAGCCATCGATTCAGCGCCGACGCTCATGCAGGCTCTGGGAGAGGCGGTGCCCGACCGTTTCCAGGGGCGCAGTCTGTTGCCCCTGCTCCGTGGCGGGGACGGCGTCTACGAGCCTAAGCAGGAGATCCACTACGAGTTCGATTACCGCAGTGCCGGAATGGCCGCGCAGGAGAGTGAAACGAAGGACCCCGACAAGCACCTGCTGTGGGTGGTTCGGGACCGGGAGTACAAATACATCCACTTCGCCGACGAGGAGATGCCGCCGATTCTGTTCGATCTGCGCACCGATCCCGACGAACTCAACAATGTGGCGGGGCTGGCCGCATACGCCTCCGTTGAACTGGCGTGCTGCCAGCGATTGCTGCGATGGCGTATGTATAACGAGGATCAGCGAGGGGAGCACTGGGCCCAGCAGTACAGGTAGCGGCGCCGCGCGGGTGTCGCACGACTTATAGATGACAAGAGGAGGTACCGATGGCCGATGACGCCGTGGTTTACACATCCAAGGTCCGCATCGAGAGAGTGAAGGGACCGTTGCGCCGCGCTTTCCTGCCGGCGGAGGAGGAGCCCGTGCTTTTTGGGGTGCACTCGGAAGTCGCCCAGCACTACGGCGTCGATCCGGCGGTTCACGAGCCGCACGCCACCACCCTCGACTATGTGGTCTCGGCCGCGGCCGGGTGACTGACGGGCACCTTTGGTGGCGCGCTGGAGGCGCGCGATATCCCCGCGGGAAACGACAGACTCAGCTGTGAGGCCATCGGCGAAATTGAGAAAGATGGCAATGTCCTGGTGATCAGGCGAATCAGCGTCACCTATCGCCTGAAGATCGATCCGGCCGATCGCGAGGCGGCCGAGAGGGTCCACGGGGTCCACGCCGACTACTGCCCGGTGGCGCGCTCGATCAATGGATGTATCGACATCACCACATCGCTGGTGATGGAGGAGGTGGGTGGGTAATCTGATCGTGTGCAGCACGACGATCTCGTCCTGAAGAAACCAGCAGAAACCCGTCCTGCCAACTGAATCAAGCTCTTGCCAGCGGCGAGGACGGACACCCGACGTCGCCTTAGCGAGAGAGAGAGGGAGATCGATCATGGACAAGCCCCGCCTCATCTACTACAACGACGGACATCACTTCAACGCCAAGCGGATCGAACCGCCGGCCAGCATTCACATGTTGCAGTGGCCGGTGGACGAAGTTGCCGGCACGGGGGTAGACCTGCTGGTGCTCGGCCTGGGGTACGGGGATGTGTACTTCCACGACAGCAAAGTGGGGCGCGTCGTCGGGCAGGGGAAGGAGGTGTGGGAAAGCTATATCGACTGGCGCATCATGCGCATGGTGGATGAGGCTCGCAAACTGGGCACGGACCAGGTGCGGGAGGTGATCAAAAGAGGGAAGGAGCTTGGGATAAGGGTTTTCCCCAGCCTCAAACTGCAGGATGTGGCCCCGCCAGGGGACGAGCGCTGCGGGCTGCTAAAAGGGGAAAGGGGTGCCCAGGTCTGCATCGGAGAAGCGGGCAGGAACGAGTGGGCCTACGACTTCGCCCACGAGAGTGTGCGGGAGGCCAAGCTCGCGCTTCTGAGAGAGATCCTCGTCGACTACGAAGCGGATGGCATCGAGCTGGATTTCCTTTTCGGCAACGCCTATTTCAAGCGGGCGGAGGTGAGTGCACATACTGACCTGATGACCCGGTACATGGCGCAGATTCGGTCTCTGGCTCGGGAAATTGGCGAGCGTCAGAGTCGGGAAATTCCCATCATGGCCCGAATCTGCCTGGAAAGAGATCAGAACCTGTCCATGGGACTGGACGTGGAAGCCTGGCTGGCGGATGGCAGTATCGACTTCGCCGTGGGGCAGGACGAGCGCGTGCTCACCGACACGCAGCCGAAACCGGACTGGCTGCCGAAGGCGGCGATAGCAGCAGGGGGTGCGGCCTACTATCGCCCGCCACGCCGGGTGTACGACGAGCGCGTCGGAAGTCCGAGCATCGAGATGTATCGCGCTCTCAACCAGGCGCTGAACCGGCAGGGCTATGCGGGTCTCTATCACGGCTACATGCTGTGGCCGCTGAGCGAGGTCGAATACCGGATTCTGCGCGAGATGGCGTTCCCCGAGGTCCACCGCCGGCGACCCAAGCGCTACTACCTGCAGCCGCGGGAAGGGCTAGCTGACGAGCCGACGACGACGCCGGACCGACAGCTGCCGGCGCAGCTGAAAGAGGGGGAGACGATTCGTTTGACTATCTCAATAGCCGACGATCTGGAGGGAGCCCGACAGGATGGGGAGATGCGGAAGCCGGTCCTGACCGTCCGGTTCTCCTTCTTCTGCATCGAGGACGAAGTGGTGCTTCGCTTCAATGGCCGCGTGTTGCCGTGGGAGGAGGCGGAGGTCACGGATGAGCGGGCGCTCACCATGAAGGTGGTGCTGGCGGGGGGCATGGCTGTGCAGGCGCCCGCGGGTATGTCCGCTCACTGGTTCCGCTACAAGCTGGGGCTCGACGATCTGAGGCAGGGCGAAAATCTGCTGGAGGTGGAATGCCGGCGGATGGACGAGCGAGCAGGCTTTGCGCGCAGCGTGAACGGGGTGGAGGTGCTGACGAGGTTCAGGGATATGGAGAGGCCGGAGGGGTTGGGGATCGAGAGGGTCGCACCTGCAAGTGGGTAGTAGCGGCGGCGTATCGGCGGGGGTGAGAGGAGTGTATCTTGCGGTTTCCTATTGATGAGATAGATGAAATTGCGGATGGCTTTCAGGGGCGGTTCGGGTTCTATCTTGAGGACCTGGCCAGTGGGGCTACGCATGCCAGGAAAGAGGAAGAGCGTTTTCCGACGGCGAGCATGTGTAAGATTCCGCTCATGGTGGAGTTGTTTCGGCAGGTGGAGGCGGGTGAGTTGTCGTTGGGAGATCGGCGGCGGCTGGTTGGGGAGATCTCCAGGCATGGGTCGGGGACGCTCTCACTTATGCGGGATCAGCCGGAGCTGACTCTGGCCGATTACTGTCGCATGATGATGGCGGTCAGCGACAACATGGCGACCGATTTTCTGATGTCGGTGGTGGGTATCGAAAAGATCGACCAGACGATGGATGAGATGGGGTTTCCCAATGTGCGCACGCCGGTGTCGATCGGCCGCTTTCACTATGCCATGGCCCGGATGGAGAATTTTCCGTGTAATCCGGAAAACGACGCGGCCCTGCTGACGAAGCTCAAGGGCGGAGCGCGCGACTTCGACAGCGTTTCGTACTCTGACTCGCCGCCGAACAATGTGACTTCGCCGAGAGAGATGGCGCTTCTGGTGAAGAGGATCCATCTCGGCGAGATCGTCAGCCGGGAGGCTTCGGGGGCGATGATAGAAATGATGAAGGGGTGCCAGGACCGACGCATGATGGCCAGGCACATCAATCCAGAGATCGACGTGGCGCAGAAAACGGGCTCGAGCGGGCGCATCAAGGGGAATACCGGGATCGCCTACCTCGCGTCCGGGCCGTTGCTGATTTCGGCCTACGGACTCGCCTCCGCAGACGACGTGGATGGGGGAGAGACGATCGCCAGGATCAGCCGACTGGCGGTCAGGGCGGCGTCGCCCGAGAGTGACCCTGGGGTTGTCAACGGTGAGGCAAGTCCTCGACGCCCAGGACGATCTCGCTGAGTCCCGCCGCCGCCTGCAGGCGATCGTTCGGCTACAACAAGGCGCTGGTCGAGTGGCGTCGCCTGACAGGCGCGTAAAGGGGGAGTTTAGTTAGGGAGATCATATGCGAGAAAAAAGGAGATCCCAAAGGTGATACGACTGAGTATGATGGCGCGGGAGACGAAGGACAACTCCATAGACAACGTCATCGGGCTGGCGCACCGGCTGAAGCTCGATGGTGTCGACATCCACATGTCGGGCATGCCACGCGAGCGGGAATATCTACTGCGGGTAAAGCTCCTGTGTTTGAAGCACGGACTCTCGATCGGCTACGCCGGAGGCGGCAGTTTTGTCGGCACGGCTGAGGGGGCGGCTGAGCGGATGGTGCAGGGGAGAGCGGACGTGGACGCGGCGGCCTTTCTCGGGGCGCAACTGCTGCGCGTTTTCGCCCGCCACAAGTGGCCCGACACCGAGTCCGAGCAGGAGGCCCTGTGGCGGCCGATGATAGACAGTTTTCAGGAGATCTCCGACTACGCCGCCGACAGAGGGGTCGCCATCGGTCTGCAGAACCACGACAACGGCAGCTTCGCCATGACCGCGAATCAGGTACTGCGCATCCTGCGCGAAGTCGATCGCGGGAACTTCAGCTTTCTCATGGACACCGGGCAGTGGCTGGGTGCTATCGGCTCGCATCCGCGGGGGGAGTTCGACCCGGCTGTGGACCTTTACGAGGACTACCTGCGACCTACCGCTCCTCACGCTGTCTATGTCAGGGCGAAAATCTACAAGATCGACGGGGGGAGAGGAGAGGAGTTTCTCGACTACGAGCGAATCCTGGGCATTCTACGGGAGGTGGGCTTCAATGGGGCCATGGGGCTCGTCTTCGAGCTGGGCGAGAGAAACTCGCTTCCCTACGAAGATTGTGTGCGGCTAGCGGTGACGCATCTGCGCGAGGTGATTGAGCCGGGATAGCGCTCGCAGCGCACGGGGTGCGGAAGTCGAACGACGGAGTTCCCAAGCAATGGCTGTTTTCTCAAACGGAGGGTCTGCTGGAATCGACTTCGCGCGCGATGAATCAGAACGCAGGAAATGGGGCCGGTGATGGCTGAAGAGCAGGCACCTACCAGGGTAGCGGTCGACAGCTGGGCGCTGTCGGCGCTGATGCGAGACATCCTGCTGGAGCTGCAGGTCCCGAGTCGGGAGTGCGCGCTGGTGACCCAGGTTCTGCTGGAGGCCAGCCTGGCCGGATACGACTCCCATGGAATCATGCGCATTCCCATGTATGTCGCCGGGATTCGCGGCGGTCAGATTGCACCCGCCGCCCCGCCGGAGATCCTCCAGGAGACGTTGGCGAGCGCGCTGTTGGATGCCAGGGCGGGTCTGGGGCCGGTGGCGGCCTCAAGGGCGATCGACCTGGCCAGCGAGAAAGCCCTGGCAACCGGGGTAGGGTGCGTCAGCATCGTCAACTGCAACGACGTCGCCCGTCTCGGGGGCTACGTCGCCAAACCCGCCCAAACTGGCCTGATGGCGATCATGACCGTCAATGATGCCGGGCACGGTCCAGATGCGGCCCCGTGGGGAGGTGTCGATGCTTTCCTGAGCACCAACCCCATCGCCGCAGGCATCCCCTGGAGGGGGCGTGGACCGGTCATCATCGACGTATCGACGAGTGTCTCGTCAGTGGGCGGCCTGAAGATGCTGCGGAATCAGGGCAAACCCGTGCCCGAAGGGTGGCTGGTGGACGACAAGGGAGAGTCCACCTGCGACGCGGACACGTTTTTCGCCACACCGAAGCGGAGTGCGTTGTTGCCTCTGGGAGGACAGACAGCCGGTCACAAAGGGTTTGCTCTCAGTTTGCTCGTCGATGTACTGTCCGGAGCGCTGAGCGGGGCGGGATGCAGTACCGGCAAGGTGGCGAACGTCGACCGAAACGGTGTATTCGTCATGGTCGTCGATCCGGCCAAATTCTCGTCCAGAGAGCGTTTTGAGGAGGTTGTAGCGGTGTTTCTCCAGAGTATCAAAGCGTCCGGACGCGCCCCCGGCGTCGAGGAAATTCTGATACCGGGCGAACGGGCCCACAGAGAGCGGGAGCGGCGCCTGCGCGAGGGAATCCCCGTCGATGCCCCCACGCGGGCGAGACTCGAAGCGATTCTGCTCGAGCTTGGTCTGAGCGAGAAGTACGAGTCGATCTGGTGAACCCTGGCGGCGCTGTCGCGAGCCTTGGAATACTCGGACCGGCTCTCAGCGGGGTTTCGTGCTTGAGTCCCGCAGTATTTCCCGGGAGGCGTTCAGCCCCGGAATGCCGGTGACACCGCCTCCGGGATGAGTGCCGGCGCCGCACATGTAGAGTCCGCCAAGGGGGCCGCGGTAGCGGGCGATGCTCGGCAGCGGTCGCGCCCAGAACAGCTGGTCGAGACTCATGGTTCCATGGAAGATGCATCCGCCGGTCAGCGAGTAACGCCGCTCCAGGTCATCGGGGGTGATGATCTGCCGGTGAACAATAGCGTCGGGCACATTGGGTGCGTACTCGGCGAGCTTGGCGATGATCCTGTCCAGAAATCGCGGGCCTTCCTCCGTCCAATTGCCGCCAATGAGCTCCTTCGGCCCGTACATGGCGAAGATGTTGACAATGTGATGGTCGGGGTGCTCGGGCGGCAGCAGGCTTGGGTCGCAGACGGTGGGGATCGTGCAGTCGAGCACCGGGTCGCTGGAGGCGCGGCCATGCTTGGCGTCCTCCCACGCCTGTTCCATATAGGCGAGGCTCTCGCAGATGTGAATGGTACCGGTGTGTTGAGGACCCGCCTCGACCCCCGGGCAGGCGGTGAAATCCGGCAGTTCCGACAGCACCAGATTCACCTTCACCGTGGCTCCGTTGACCTTGTAATTGTCTATCTGCGTCAGAAACTCCGCTTGCAGGTGTTCGCTGTCGATGAGCTGTTGGTAGGTTATTTTCGGGTCGACGCCAGATACTACGGTGCGCGAGTTAATGAAGTCGCCGTTGGCGAGCTCGACGCCAGTCACCTCGCCGTTTTCAATGGCGATGCGTTTCACCGCCTCGCCGGTGACAATGTCGAGGGGATAGCCACCAGCGCGGACGGACCGGACGATTGACTGCGGAATCTCGCCCATTCCCCCCCGCACGTAAGCCCAGCGGCCGCGGTGGAAGGTCCCCTGCTTGTCGGTTATCCCGCCCATCACGTGGTGGAGTAGCACGTACGCGGTTCCCGGCGACTCGACGCCGGCGTAGGCGCCGATGATACCGTCGGTGGCAAGGGTTGATTTTAGCTCTTCTGATTCGAACCAGCCGTTGACGAAGTCGGCCACGCTCGAGGCGGTGAGTTGGAGCGCGGTCAGAAAGTCGCCGTCCAGCTTCCTCGCCGCCCGCCCGAGCTTGAGAATGTCCCACAGCTGGGGGAGACTGTTCGAATCAGGCGCGGGGGGCGTCATCAGCAACAAGGGGTCGACCAGCTCCGATATGCGCGTCAGGGTTGCCTCGTATTCGGCGTACTTCTCCGCATCTTTCGGAGAGAACCGGGCGATCTCTCGCTGCGTGTCCTCCAGTCTCAGGCAGCTGAACAGGTGCGAGCCGTTCTTGAAGGGCGTGAAGGAAGGCGGATCGCGCTCGAGAAACTCGAGTCCGTGATCGTACAGGTTGAGGTCTTTGATGATCGTGGGGTGAAAGAGGCTGGCCACGTAGGATGCAGAGCTGATCTTGTAGCCGGGGAAGATGTCCTCCTCGGTGACACTGCAACCGCCGAGAATCGTGTGCTTCTCGACGACGAGGGTGTCCAGACCCGCTCTACACAGATAGGCCGCGGCGACGAGGCCATTGTGCCCGCCTCCAACGACTACGACATCGTACTCTTTTTTTGCCATGCGGCCCCCCCTTCGTTCATCATCGGGTCAGTTTCGCAGCGGCTTGTTGCTCTTGAGAATGCTGGCGATGCGCTCCCGGGTCTTCTCATGCCCGAGCAGTGACAGGAATACCTCGCGCTCGAGGTCGAGCAGGTGATTTTCGTCAACCAGGGCCGGGCCACTGAGATCGCCACCGCACATGACGTGGGCGAGACGGCCGGCGAGATGGTGCTCGTACTCGGTGATGTCGCCGCTCTCCAGCATGTTGTTGGTCGTCAACTGTAACTGCTGGGCTCCAGGTCTGCCCAACACCTTGATGACCGGGCGCGCCGGCGGCGGCGCGTATCCCTGACGCGACAGCCGGATCACTTCCTCCTTCGCCACATGCAGTCTGCGGTCTGGATTCATGACGATGAGAGCGTGCGTGGGCAGATAGCCGAGTTCGCGCGCATGGTGAGCGCTGGCCGAGATGGTCGCGGTGGCGACGGTCTCAAATGCCGCCGCGAGGAACGGCTGTATGTGTGTGGGCTCTTCGCTGGCGGCGCGCTCGCAAGCCCATGCCGCCATGCCCATCGTGCCGCCGGCGGCGGGAATGAGGCCGACAGCCATCTCGACGAGCCCCAGGTAGGACTCGGCCGCCGCCACGGGATGGGGGCAGGCCATGGCGAGCTCGCATCCACCACCCAGAGCCCGCGAGTGGGTGGCCACGACCACGGGACGGGCGGCATAGCGGATACCCATGGTCAGGTGCTGAAAGTCCCTGACGATCTGGTCGATGGCCTCGAATTCCCCTTCCATAGCAAGGGCGGCGATCTCACCCAGGTTGGCACCCACCGAAAAATTCTTGCCCTCGTTGCCGATGATCAGCCCCTGGAAATTTCCGGTCTCGATCATTTCGATGACCTCGACCAGGCCGCCGACGACCGTTCTGCCCAGGGAGTTCGCCATCGAGCGAAATTCGAAGAGAGCGACGTCGTCACCCAGGTCGAGCAGCGCGGCTTCCGCATTCTGCCAGAGGATGAGACCCTCCTCTCCCTTGCGCTTGAGGGCGAACAGGGGAATCTCGTCGGCGGGAAGCGCTTGCTCGACGTATTGCCGATTGGGGCCGTAGACCGCCACCTCGCTATCTCCCCGCCCGCCGCGGTAGAAGGAGGTCGCTCCCGCACGCTCCATGTCGTCGATCCATGCGGGCAGGGGGAGGCCGCCGGTCCTCATATCGGCGAGAATTCGGGTGAAGCCGATAGCATCCCAGATCTCGAACGGCCCCATCTCCCAGGCGAAGCCCCAGCGCATGGCTCGATCCAGGTCGGCGGGACTGCCGGTGATTTCCGGAATGCGGCGGGCGCTGTAGGCGCAGATATCCAGCATATGCGGCCGGAAGAAGGCGCCGGCGCGGCCTTGATCGGCGTACAGGGCAGCAAGGCGGCTGGATAGATCGCGGCGTCGGCCGATGTCGTCGATACCGTCGAGGTTCCGAGCTTTCGCTGGTTGATAGGCGGTGGTCGCCGGGTCGACGGACAGAATGTCTCTGCCTTCTTTGCGGTAGAATCCGCGTCCGGCCTTGGCGCCGATGGCTCCTGCGTCCACCAGTGTGCGCAGCAATTCGGGGAGTTGAAATGAGTCCCGGCTCTCGTCGTCGACCACGGCCTCCAGGAGGTAGGTGGCGACGTCGGCCAGCGTGTCGAGGCCGACGACGTCGGCGGTGCGGAAGGTGGCCGAACGAGGCCGCCCGATCAGCGGACCGGTGATCGCATCCACCTCCTCAATCGTGTAACCGCCGTCGGTCATGCCGCGAATGCCGTGTAGCAAGGCGTATATTCCTATGCGGTTGCCGATGAAGCCAGGCGTGTCCCGAGCGATGACTACGCCTTTGCCCAGGTGCACCCGGCAGAACCAGGCGGCGCGTTCGATGGTGGCCGAGTCGGTATCGGCATGGGGGATGAGCTCGAGAAGCTGGAGATAGCGGGGTGGATTGAAGAAGTGAGTCCCGAGGAACCGCCTCTTGAAGGAGGGCGATCGATCCGCGGCGATAAGACGGATGGGGATGCCACTGGTATTGGTGGAGATGATCGCATCGGGGGAGGCGGCACGCTCGACGCGTTCCATGAGCTGTTTCTTCACCTCCAGCTTCTCTACCACGACTTCGATCACCCAGTCCACCGCGGCGATGCGGTCGAAATGGTCGTCGAAATTGCCCAGGGCAATGCGCCGCGACGCCGCCTCGCTGAAGAACGGATCGGGGGTCAGCTTCCGAGCCCTCGCAAAGCCCTGCTCGACCACCGCGTTCCTGTCGCCACTCGGCCCGGGGATGTCGAGCAGGTGGACGCTAAGTCCCGCGTTCGCCAGGTGGGCGGCGATCTGGGCGCCCATCACCCCGGCGCCCAACACGGCAGCGGTGCGAAAGGGCAGAGGGGAAGGACCGGGGTCAGCGGTGGTCATGTGATCTCCGTCGTTGGTGTGTTCGGTGAAAGTGCGCGTTCATAGGGGCAGTTGTTGGCCCTCTTCGCGGCCGGATGCATCGAGGGACGGTGCGAGGCCCTTTGCGCACACGCAGGCGGAAGCGCAGCCAATCACCCGTCCAGCGCCAGCCGCGCTATGACATCCTCGTCGATCTCGACGCCCCAGCCCGGTCCCGTGGGCACCTCCATATAGCCGTCCACGGCCGTCGGCGCGTTGCGGAAGACCGGTGGCTGCCCATCGGGCTGGCGGGGATACTCCAGCATCTCAAAGTTTGCCGTGCAGGCGCCAAGGTGCACACCCACGAGGGTGGAAATGGGTCCGTTCGGATTGTGCGGCATCACCCGCACATGGTAGTTTTCGGCGAGGGCGGCGATTTTTCTGCCCTCGTTGAAGCCACCGCAATGACACAGGTCAGGCTGGATGTAGTCGGCTGCCTGCTTCTCGAGCAGCTCGCGGAACCCCCACCTCGTATACAGCCGCTCACCCGTGGCCACGGGCATGTTGATAGCGGCGGCTACCTTGGCCATCTCGTCCACATTTTCCGGCGGGACCGGCTCCTCGAAGAAGAAGGGGTTGAACTCCTCCAGCATGCGCGCCATGCGGATGGCGGCGTTCGGACTCAAGCGCCCGTGCCCCTCGATCAGGATATCCACGTCCTCCCCGACCGCCGCTCTCGTGGCGCGGATGCGCTCGGCTGCAAGGCGCATCTGGGCGCCATCCATCTGCTGCTCGGCCAGGCCCAGGGGATCGCACTTTACGGCGCGGAATCCCAGCGCTACCGCCTCGCGGGCGGACTCGGCAAACTCATCGGGAGATTGGGCGCCGAACAGCGTATGGGTGTATAGCTTGACCCGATCTCTCAGCATGCCGCCCACCAGCTGGTAGACCGGTACTCCCAGCAGTTTTCCCTTGACATCCCAGAGCGCCTGCTCGACGCCACTGACCGCGCTTGTCCATATCGGGCCGCCTCGCCAGAACACCCTCTGATAGAATGCCTGCCAGAACTCCTCGATGCGCAGAGGATCACGGCCCTTCAGATTCATCGTGCCGATAGCGTGAGCGACGGTACCGGGATGGCAGTCGGCTGCCACTTCGCCGATACCGGTAATGCCCTCATCGGTGCGGACCATCACCAGATAGCCCGCTGTCCCGTGTCCGCCTCTGCTGATGGGAACGGTCTCCACGCTCTCGATTTTCACCTGTGCCCACTCCCTCTCAGTGAAAGATTTATTACCCCGGTCCGGTGATTGACACCTACCATGGTGTTGACACTTACCAATTGGTATAGGATCCGTCGTCCCGCAGGAACCAGTTTCCCCTGCCCGCTCTGGCTTCGCCGTCCACTGCCGCTTCCTCGTCGAACTCCACGCCGAGCCCGGGCCGCTCAGGGGGCAGCAAGTGACCGTTGTCGAAGGGCACCTGCAGCGGAAATACATCGGTGTGGGTCGTGCCCGGTATGCGCGGGCATTCCTGCACTCCGACGAGGGAGGAGGCCAGGCACAGATGCAGGCAGGCTGCGGTCGATACCGGACCCAGGGGATTGTGAGGCGCCAGGGCGATGTAGTGGGCCTCGCACCAGCCGGCGATTTTACGGGCCTCGGTCAGACCGCCGACGATGCACAGATCGACGCGGCAGTAGTCCATCAGCTCCTCCTCGATGACTTGCCTGAAGGCCCACTTGCCCGCCCATTGCTCTCCCACGGCGATGGGGACCGCCGTCTGCTGCCGCACCAGGCGAAGACTCTCGGCGCTCTCGCTGCGGATCGGGTCTTCGACAAAGTAGGGGCGGTACTGCTCCACCCCTCGGCAGAACTGTATGCTGGCGGCTGGATCCAAGCGCGTGTGCACGTCCACCAGAATCTCGATTTCCTCGCCCAACTCCTCGCGCACCGCCCGCACCTGTTCGATGCCGTAGCGCACCGCCCTACTCGGGTCCAGCAGTTCCTTTCCCCTGGGGTCCACCAGGCCCCAGCGCACGAACTGCCAGCCGGCATCCCGGGTTTTCTTGCAGCTGGCCACCAGATCTTCGATCCTGTGCGGGTCCCCGTTATGCGGGTAGCAGACCACTCTATCGCGCACCTTGCCACCCAGAAGCTCGTACACGGGCACAC
>Ga0310122_10000530_pt1 | contig 24241 bp, 16 predicted proteins | sample CB6_Bottom_1051__FD_203503 | JGI IMG/M metagenome (GOLD analysis project Ga0310122, IMG submission 203503) | Marine microbial communities from Western Arctic Ocean, Canada - CB6_Bottom_1051 | ecosystem: Environmental > Aquatic > Marine > Oceanic | place: Canada: Western Arctic Ocean | collected...
TGCTGTGGATGCACTCCATCCCAATGATAACGTCGAATGGGTAAATGCAGGGTTAGAATATGCTCTGGCAGAAACTTTCTTTTTAAGGGGTGGAATGACAACCTTATTCCGTAAGGATTCAGAAGAAGGTCTCACATTTGGAGGTGGAATCAATTACCGTGTGGGCGGTTCCTCTACTCTCCTAAAAGTTGATTATTCTTATTCCGCCTTCGGACGTCTAAAAAATGTTCAAAGACTTTCTCTGGGCCTTCGATTTTAAACTAACTTTCGCGCCAATTTATAACACCTGTTAAATCTTCAAAAACCGGTGCTCCTGTATTTAGCAATAGAATTGGTATGCCGTCGATTTTATTCATTAGATAGCCTAAACTATATTTAAGTGAAGTTTATGATTATTCTTTTACTTCAAGTCTTTATATGAACCTAAAATCGAAAATTGTTCATCACTTATTCCATTACCACTAAAAATAGAAACACCTTTTGCACCCGTTTTACTTATATTATCTAAAATTTGAGAAAGTTCATTCGGACTAATATTTGCAATATAAATACCAGGGTGAATCTCTTGGTTTTTATATTTAACATCAGATAGACATTGTTTCGTACAGAATGTTATCCAATCAATATTTTCATTATAAAAGTGATGGTATAACATTGGTAAAATGAAATCTATTTTCCATTTATCCCATCTCTGTCTAACCATCTGTCCAGCCATTTCAGGATAAGGGAAAACGGCAGCACTTAATTGCTTATTATTCTTATGCACTAAATCATATGCATCATTTACAACTGCTTTTATTTTATTAAATCGGAAATTTTTCCATTCAATATCTAGTTCAGGAAATTCCATAGATTTAGGATTTCTATTGTGAATTAGCTCAAATTCATTTATGCAAGTCTCGCAATAACAATAATCAAACTCTGGCATTTCTTTATATTGAACTAAATTATATTTGGGTTGTAATCCAATGGGTAAGTAAATATCTGAATACCTTATATAATCTAGATGGACACTTGATATACCATTAACTAATGCAAGAGATTCAATTAATTTAAGGATATGATTTCGAGATTCAACTTGACTGGGACATAACCATTGATAGTGATTAACATATGGTCTGTTATCAAAACATGACTCCCCAGCCCTGTTAACCGCATACCAACTTGGATTTTTTAATGCTATTGTATCATTCGCTCTATTCATTGTCCATATCCAGGCATGAACTTCAAGCCCAAAATCAATAGCTATAGGTGTTAAACGTTTTAAGAGTTCACTACTAGTATGTGTATTTATTAATACGGCATCAATACCATTTTCAGTATATTTTTTAAACTCTTTTTTGTAACTATTATCATCTCTTTTAAAATCTGCCGTTATCCAAGTCCAAAGTTTTAACTTATTAATTTTATTTGACTGGTTATTTGTATCCATTTCTACTTTATGATCAATCTCTGAAGAATATGCTAATGAAAAAATAATATTGTGCATATTTTTTCATAACAATCTACTTAGTGAAATTTACATATCTCCTGAATATTTGATTGTACAGATAATAAACCAATAATGTGAGTGTCCCTATAAACAAAGAGGGCTATCGATCATTGCTGATTTTATAGATCAGTATAAAAATGAGAGGGCCAGATTACTAAAAATCAGATATATACTTCCTATAAACGTATTTTAAGCTTGAAAAGATTAATCGGTATTATTAATTAGTTAATATTAACTGGATTCCCATCAAAAAAGTCTTGCAGTCTCCTCGAAATACTTAAAAATTTCTCAACATTTAATTCTTTTAAATAAATAGCACCATGAACAGCACGTAACTGAGGATTCTCATGTTCATACCAAAAATCACGTCCAAGTAAAATTTGAAGATCTTGATATTGTTCTACCCAAATTTTCTGAGATAAATCACAAAAAGGTCCGTTTAATTCATGACTAGGAAAAGAAGCATTTTTTTGACTTAGATAACTATTCATAAATATTGATTTCATAACTGACATAGTATTCAAAGTAACAGGTATGATTAGGTTTGCTTCTGATTGATTAAAGCGATACCATACGTTACGATATCCCCATATCCTTAATTTATCTAAATTCGTTTCCTTGCGCCATATTCTCACTGCAGATGCAATTGATTGTAAAACTTTATAATGTGTATCAGGACCACTACCTTCAGGATCAAGTGCGAGTGAAATTACAGTGGGTTTAATTAATCTTAATTGTTCAAGTATTGGTGATACGTCTCTATCTTTAGTAGGGTTTTCAGTAAAAATATCTCCTGAATAAAATCCAAGTCTAAGATGATGAACATTTGTCCCTTGTACTCCAAAGTTGGACCAAACTAATTCTTCCTCATATTCACGTAACATACCTTTAATATTTTGTATATCGGAAGAATTTTTTTGACCATCGTAATAATTATTTAATTCAGTTTTAATTAAGGAAATAGTCTCCGTTAACCCAACAATTTTATCAACATTAAATATTTTGATAAAACAGCGGACGATTCTATGAGCTAATGCTCTTTTTTGTTCTTCAATATTATTTTGAGCCAAAGCATCTAAGTAATGGTAAACATCTTTGTCACGCTTAAGATTAAATCCTTCATCAAAAAAATTAGCATATTCAATCATTTGAATTTTATTCCGTTTTAATAAATCTAAAGTAGATTCTAAAACTTCAATTAAATAACCATTTGTAACTGAAGTAAATCCAGAAGTCATATTAACAAAATGGTGCGTATTACTTTTTTCCCTTATCAAATGCATAACATGAGGCATCATACCTAACATTATATCATCATGGTGAGGTCCCGTATGATAAAAGATCTGATTTTTTTCATGGCGTATCCCTTTATCTATTTTTTCTTTAATATTTGAAATTATTAATTCAACTGTATCTTCATTCAGATTGGGAATATTCTTACAAATAAGATCTTTTTGTAAATCAGTGAGTTTAAGTTTCTTTGCAAAAACTTTATTTTTCTTTGCGCAACGAAGTAATCCTTTCTCTTGTTTTTCATTGCTCCATTCATTTTTTTGCCAAAAGAAGTTTTGTACCTCTGTTAATTCTTTAGCTGCCCCTTCTGTAATATAAAATCTGCTATTATTAATCCTATTTAATGCTGTTGCTGGAAATTTAGTACTTGGACTACTTTCGATTGAGTCTCTAATTATTTTTGCTTTTGCTTCGCCAGCTGCTGTAATAATTACAAAGGCATCTTTATTATATGTAATAGTGCCAAGACCAATAGTAATTACTAAATGTTTTTTACTTATTTCAATTCCACCTAAATCAGTTGCTGCTGCTGCTTGAGTCTCAAAATTAGTTTCCATAAGTCTTGTTGTAGAATTATGATCAGAACCTCTTATATTAAATGCAATGTGACCATCAGGCCCTATACCGCCAAGAAAGAACCCAATCCCACCTAGATCCTTTATCTTTTGATCATAATCAGAGCACCATTGGTCAATTAAAAAAATTGATTTTTGCTGCTTCTCTTCGATTATAGAAGATGGTTCACGATATCGTAAAGTTAAATCAATTGGTTTTTTCAAAAAAATTTCTTTCGCACTCATACCATCATATAGTGAAATATTATCACAATTAATTAAAAGGGCTTTTTCTTTTGAAAAAGAAAAATTTTCTAAATAATACTTATTTACATAATTATAAAAGCTATTATGCTGCTTAAAATTAATTGGGAAAAACTCATCAATTTGTACAAAAGTTAAATTCGAAAAATCTGGTTTATTTTTTTCTTTTAAGCCATGATTATTTCTAATTTTTTTAAATTTTGAATCATCCCAATTACTTGTAAATAATTTTGTCCATTTTATAAAATACTCTGGAGTTTTGCCCGTTGGTAGACTGACAACACCTTCTGGATTTTCATAAACCCATTCTAAGAATCTCAAGGATGTTAATAAACCAAGTGAAGGAAAATCTTTCACAGTTATATAAGGAATTCGAGATTGTTGATCTCTTACATTTTGTTGATCAAAAAAATATTTTTCTACTTGCGTAAAACTTTTTTGCATTATTACTAAAAACCCTTTTTATATTATTATCTTAAGCTTAAGCTAATAATCAATATTTACTATGATAATTTAATCATTATTCTTAAGAAATTAAAAAAGTTATGAAAAGAAGAGAATTCATTAAAATAGCAAGTGCTGGAGTAATTGCTCCTACGACATCACTTTTTAAACCTTCAATTAAACCTAATGAAAATGATCCTATAATTCTTTCCACTTGGTCTTTTGGTCTTGAAGCAAACAAAGCCGCTAAAGTTATGTTAGATAATGGTGGCACCGCTATGGATGCAGCCGAAGAGGGAGCACGTATAACGGAAGCTGATGTTACAAATAGCAGTGTGGGTATTGGAGGGTTACCTGATGAAGATGGATTTGTTACTTTAGATTCATGTGTAATGGATCATACTGGTAACTGTGGTTCCGTTGCTTTTCTTCAAGATATTCTTCACCCAGTCTCGGTAGCACGAAAAGTGATGGAGGAGACTAAACATGTAATGCTTGTAGGAAAAGGAGCTAAAAAGTTTGCTTTATCTAAAGGATTTAAGGAAAAGGAGTTACTAACCAGTAAATCAAAAGAAGAGTGGAAAAAGTGGCAAAAAGAACGCAGAGAAATGTCTCCTCATGAAACACATGACACCATATCGATTATAGTGCAAGATAAGAGCGGTGATATTGCAGGCGCTTGCACAACTAGCGGATGGGCATATAAAATGCATGGCAGGGTTGGTGACAGTCCGCTTATAGGTGCTGGCTTGTTTGTTGACAATGAAGTGGGCGCAGCGGCTGCCACGGGTCTTGGGGAAGAAGTAATAAAAACAAATGGTAGCTTTCTTGTAGTCGAACTGATGAGGCAAGGCTACGATCCAAAAGACGCTTGTGAAGAAGCATTAAAAAGAGTTATAAAAAAACATGATGGCAACCCCGATTTTCAAATCGGATATGTTGCAATGAGAAAAGATGGTAAAGTTGGCGCTGCAGCTTTAAAATGGACTTTTGAATATGCTTTATCTAAGAATAAAAGCAATAAGCTTTATAAAATTAATGGAATGCTTCCCGGATAAGCTTTATATCCATCTAATTATAATTTATGCTGAAATCTACAGAAAAAAATTTAATAGATATACTCAGGAGATTTGATCTCCCTGGGAATGCCGCCAAAATCTATTTGTTTTTATTAAAAAATGGACCTCATTCTGCATATAGAGTAAGTAAAAATTCAGGTGTCAACAGTGCAGTAGTTTATAGAGAAATAGAACGATTAAAATCTAAAAACCTTATTTATCAATTAGGTTCAAAAAAGAAAAGATATGAAGCTATTAATGGTGAGGGGCTACTAAAACATTTGAAAAAGAAAAATAAAGAAGATGAAATTATTCTTGAAAATTCACTAATTGGATTACTGGAGAATAGCTCGAGTTTAATTTCAATGAAATTACCTGAATACTCAGATCTTATTGATGAAGCTTTAAAAGACATTAAAAACGCAAAAAAAGAAATTCTTATTCGTGGATGGAATGAAGAAATCGATCAATTTTACCAAGTTCTTAAAGAAAAAGAAAAAGATGGTTTGATTTTACACATTCTATCTTTCACTCCTCTAAAGAAAAAAATAGGTAATTCATACTCTTATAATATTGATGCAGGCACTATTAAAGAAAACTGGAAAAGAGGTTTAGGAATTTCAATTGATAAAGATAGAGTGTTTATTGGAAATAGAATAGGGAAAGAACCCATTCAAGGTTTATTAACAAATGATCCTTTAATTGTTGAATCAATCAGAGATCAAATATTATTAGATATCGCGCTATTTAAAAGCAGGTCTTATTAATAAGTACTTATTGGCATTATTTTTAATAATGCAATTTTATCATTTATAAAATTAGCCCAATTTAAATATCCAGCTTCATTCAGATGTACGCCTTCATCTGAATACTTTACATCTAAATATCCTTGAGAGTCAACAAAAGCTGAATGTAAATCAATTACATCCAATTGATCATATTCTTTCAAAAGTTTATTAATATTCTTTATTTGCTTTGGTAATGAAATAGGATGTTCTGGGAAAAACCCCTTTTCTTTAAAATAGCTTTCTGGGTTTACTGGTAAAATTGTCTGTACAAAAAGTTTTGTTGAAGGAGACTGCTTCTTTATAATATTAGCAATTTTGATTATGTTACCAGCAACATAATTAGCTGTTATCTTATCTCGATTAAGAATATCAGAATTAAAGATATCATTTATACCGATCAGCAAAAAAACAGCAGCTGGTTTGTAATAAATAATTTCGTTGATACGCACGATAATACCCTGGGTTATATCACCTGAGATCCCTCTATTTACAATATTCTTAGTGCCAAATCTTTTATTCCAATCACCACCACCTTCGGTGATACTATTTCCTAAGAAGACTATCTTATTATAACCAATAGGAGTAATTTTAAATTCACTTAATCGATTATAATAACTAACTATTTGCCATTCTTGTTGATATTTAATGAAAGTTCCTTGTTTAGGATAAAGTGAATCCATATATGGACTACTTTTATTTGATCCAGTATTACAAGAAGTAGCTAGAAAAGAGGAAAGAATAAATAAAAAAGAGTATCTCATAAATTCTTTTACTAGAAAGAATATTTAAATCCTAGATCTGCAGTTCTTCCGTAGCGCTGTTCTAAACTGAGAGAACCATATTTGAATCTATTTACATCCACTGTTTCAGTAATATTATTAACATTCATAAATAAAGATAATCCCTTGATAGGAAGGTCTTGTTTGACTGATATATCCCATCTTGTATAATCGTCCGTGTTAACTCGCAATTCTGGCCAAAAATTAGTACTCATAAATATATCAGATTTATGAAGCATCGAGAGTCGACCTGAAAATCCTTTATAATCATATCCAATGGAAAAATTAATAATTTTGTTTGGTTGATCAATGAGCCTGTCAACATATGAAGTATCAATATTACTTTTAGTCACAACAGGAGGAAATGTGCTCCAATCTATTTTAGAGTCAACTACGGTTCTAGGATATTTTACTTCTGATTCCATTATAGTGTAATTTGCATTTAATACAATTCCACTGAGCATTCCTGGTAAGAACCAAAATCTTGTTTGCCAATCAAATTCCATTCCTTTTAGAGATACCGGAAAAGGGTTATTAGATGTATAATTTCGGATTAATGCATTTTTTGTTCCAGATGGTAGACCGAATTCATCAGGATCAAGGATAACACGCCTTCCGCCACTAAATATGAGATCCGCAATACTTTTTTCAAAAATACCAACACTAAAAAACCCTAAATAATTATTATTTACTGAAATATTGTAGTCAATATTATCCGATACTCCTGGAACAAGATCAGGGGTTCTATAATCAACACTATTGCCGGTTCCATCCCATTCATAAATTGGGATAATGTCTGAATAATTTGGTCGAGTAAGTGTCTTAGTGCTTGCATAACGGAGTGTCAACCACGGGAACGGAGTATATTTAACAAATAAGGCTGGTAGAACAAATTTATTTTCCCTATCATAACTATATTCTTCGCCAGTGTAGACCCAGTGTGGCAATGCAGACTTTTGACTTCTCCATGAATTATATGTTGTTTTATTCACCTCTGTACGTGCACCATAAATGATATTCACTTTAGAAATAATATCTAAGTCTATCATAGCGTACTTTGCGCTATAATCTTCAGTCCCTGTATAATCAAACCTAATTGAGTTTGTTTCATGAAGCTTATGCATGATATATTCATCGATGGTTGATGCTCCTGGAGAATAACGATTAAAGTTTTCTCTAAAAAATCTAAATATTTCCATCATAAAATCAATATCTGCAACCGGGCCCATAGGATATTGTCCATTCATAAAATTACTAGAATCATAATTAGGATCTAAAAAGGCCCACATTGACATACGCCTTGAATCAACACCTCTATTTTCTAAAATACGGGGAAAGTGGTGCGCTAAAGAATCCCTTGGGCCAGCTAATCCATTTGCCGCTGCTATAGGCGCATACTCATGGTTTCTATCATAAGTCCTTGTTTTTGTTCTAAACTTATTTCCTACCTTGATTTTACCTGCTAGATATTTAGTAATTCTAAAATCATATTGAAGATTAACCCCATATGTTTTTTCCAGCTCGTTACTATAATAATAATCAAAAGAATAACCATCTAAACCTGTAAAACTTGTATCATTTTTAGATACTTCAAAAATTTTATTTATGGGTAAATTATTTGTGGATTCAGTGTATGCCTGAGGTTCACTAAAATTAAAACTATAAGTCTGTTGATCATTTGTGGAACGACTTGAAGACATATATGCATCAAAATGAATATTAGAGAAAAAGGTTTGCTTGATCTTAAGCGTTCGTGTATTAACCTCAATTTGGCTATTATTGGCACTAGAAGTATGATTCTTAGAGTTACTATTTAAAGCGTAACCATCATGATATCGTATAACATCTTTATTAATAGCACTATTTAGATAGCTAAAGCTGATAAGACCATCTGTTGTAATATTATATAAGTTAGGTATCTCAAAATCAAGAACTAATAAACTATTCTGTCTTTTATTCTTTCGAATGGTGTCATAGAGATTAAGACTGGACAATTTAAGTGCATTCATTGAATCTAATTTTGCACCTGGATTTGTATACCATCCACCAAGCGAATTAGAGCTTCGATTTCGGTTCTCATAATCTAACTGGCCAAATATACCAATACGATCTTTCCAAAATCGGTTACCAACTCCTATTACAAGCTTATTATCATCATAAGTCTCTTTTAAACTATTATTCATACCTTGTGTAATAATGTCTGCATGCAATCCTGGCTTTGCTTTTTTTAAAATAAAATTAACCGTACCGCCCAGAACATCGCCATCAAGTTCAGGTGTCCCCGCTTTAGTTACTTCAATTCCATCAAGCATATATTGAGAAATCATGCTTAGATCTGTACTTCTATCATCGGGATCTGTTGAAGCTAATCTTGTACCATCTACAGTAATCGAGTTATACTTTGGAGAAAGACCTCTAATAACAACTTTATTCCCCTCTCCTCCTTCTCTTTTAATGGTCACTCCAGGTATTCTTGCAACTGATTCTGCCGCATTGGCATCTGGGAGTTCTTGAATTCGATCAGATGAGACCACATTTATAATTGACTTGGAGGCCAACTGTTTGTTAATCGCATCCATCTGTCCTTTTGCTTGTCCCGTTACAACAACTTCTTCTCCTTGAATGGAGGTGTAACTCAAAATAAAATCTTTTGATATATCTTCTTCATTTAGCACGATGGAATCTTCTAGGGTTTTATAACCAATATAAGTGACCTTAACCACGTATGAGCCTTTTTTTATACCTTTTATAGTATAAAAACCTTCTTCGTTTGTTGCCGTGCCAAGACTTGTTCCAACTAGATAAACATTTGCACCCACTAGAGGAGTTTCTTCTTTCGTATCTGAGACTATTCCAGAAAGAGAAACTTTTTGCGCAGCCATGATACTTATTATAAAAAATATTGAACAAATGTATCGAATTAAATTTTTCATGAAATTTTCACCTATTTTAAATATTTATTCCCATTTGATTTAGCTTAGTTCTTCTTTGCATTATTTCATCTTGTTTTCCACACGGTTGATCCACGAACATCTGCCTTTGATATTTCTCAACACATTGCAATTGAAGGTTTACATAATTTTTCTTGTAGCTATCTACCTCTTTAACTGATTTACTACTTTTTGAAAATTCTTCAAAGGTCTTAAAGCCATTTCTTACCTCTATGGCTTTATCTAATATATCAAATGCATTATCGTAGCAATCGCAGATATTATTTATTGTGAACGTATTATAAACTGTTTTTTCTTTAACAAACTTTTTAGGGGGAGGTAAAGCGACTTCTTTATTATTTGAATCAAGTCGTTCAGAAAAAATTGTATATAAAACAAATAGAAGTGAAATAATAAATAAACCAGATAATTTTATTTTATTTGACATAATGATATAATGATATAGAGTTTGATCTAAATAAAACAGGGAGGGGGCAAGAATTAAATCCTCACCCCCATCCGTTTTTCGCTAGTGTATCGTTCTTCCTTTTGGAAGCTTTTTGCTCTTATTTAAACCCATAAGGATTTAGAGCATTTACTTACTAAGTAAGTAAAATTATTTCATTAACACCATTTTATGAGTTTTTGAAATACCATCAGCTTCTAATCTATAATAATAGACACCTGAAGGCATTGTGTTGGCCCGCCATTGAACTTTATGGCTTCCAACAGATTTATTTTCATTAACTAATGTTGCAACTTCTTGACCCAAAATATCAAATACTGTCAACTTTACAGGACTCGCAGTGTTAAGCGAGAACGCAATCGTTGTAGTAGGGTTAAATGGGTTCGGATAGTTTTGCTCAAGCGTAAATGTCTTAGGAGCGATTACATCCTCGTCAACTGAAAGCTCAGTCATAGCAAACCATCTTTGGTCACCTACCATTCCACCAGTCGCACTAGCAGTCGCTGCAGCTGAAGCTTTATCGTAACTCATATTGTAAAATTTATTTTCAACTGGCCAAGCAACACCGATATAGTTTCCATCAGGTTCATAAGTCCACCAAACACCATCAAAAGGAGCTGTGTCAGATTTTAGATTATCTCTAAAGTCCCATGTACGAGCTAGCTGTCTTTTAATGTAATTAGGACTCAATCTAATACCTGGATCAGCTTTAATATTTGTAGCATCTATAGATATACCACGATTTTGAGCAATAGCTGCTTTTGTAGAATCATCAACACCTTGACTTTGCCATGCTAAAGCAGTCATAGTATCACCAACTGTTGCAACAGTAATTGTAGTATCAATTGTACCATCAGTAGCGGTATCAAGCACTGTCGTACTGACTTCCCATGACCAAGGCTCTGTGGTCGTCATAAAATCGGTCAGCTCTTTTGAATGCCACCATACATTGTGGTGATAGTTAATATTACGATTCATATGATCAACTAAATCAGGACCAACCATTACCGTACTATCTTTGTGAGTCCAGTCAGGCATAACTTTAAACTGACCAGCACCGCCTGGATGCCAAACGCCCCAGCCACTAATATCATAAGTAGATACACCATGTGCTTTCGTGTTAAATAAAAGGTTGTTACTTACTTCCAAATTATTTTGCCCTCTATACCAAATCATACTCATAACAATATTTGCAAAAGTATTATGATTAATCAATCCATGATCAACTTGACTATAGATAACAATAGCTTCACCAATAACATTACTAATAGTATTGTGCTCCATAACTAAAGTATCGATAGTTCCCATCCAAGAGCCACCACCCCATGCTGCACCACCAAAGTACTGACCACCAGGACCATTTGTGAAAGCTTTCACTATTGAATTTGTTAAATGGAAGTCACTTGATGTACCAAAGGTTGACCAAAGAAATGTTACATAGTGAGAGGAAACGACATTATCTAAATGAACAAAATTTTCATTTCCACGTGATGTTACAACAGAACCTAAGTTAAATTCTTGTCCTAGTGCAGCACCATTTAAAATAACATTTTTAAGCGTAAAACGAGTTCCTTCACCGTAAACCTGAAAGTTTCCATTTGGCCAATTTGTAAAACCTGATGCACCTTCAGCATTTGCAAACGGCTGAATTACTGCGGGCATTCCACCATCTGTTGCAGGAGCAGCTCCAACAATGCTTAGGCTGCTATTAACATTAAGCTCTGTCAACTGCAAGTAAATCTTACCTGCTTCTAATTCATAGATAGCATGAGCTTGTTTACCATCTGCGGTAGTATCTGCTTTAATTGTTTCCTCAAAAGTCCCAGGGATACCAGTCCCCCATTCAACCTTTAAGGTGCTAGTTTGACCAAAAACAAAAGTAAGGCTCATTAAGCCTATAATTAAAAAATTTGATAGCTTTTTTACCATTTTGTCTCTCCATCAGTTAGTGTTTAGTTTTGAATTCATATATTTATCTTACCCTTAAGATACTAAATAATTGTTGCAGTTTCCTAAAAATATTTTATATATTTATAAATATGTATTCACAATCACTAAACAATAAATGGCAACTTCAATATAAAAATCTTGGTAAACCTCAATGGATTGAGGCACGTGTTCCAGGGATTGTCTATCTTGATCTATTAAATAATGATTTAATCCCGGACCCATTTATTGGTGAAAATGAAAAAAGTGTGCAGTGGGTATCTAAACAAGATTGGGTTTATCGTTTAATATTCTCTTTAGATAGCGCAATTATAAACAAAACAAACAAATACCTGCGCTTTGAAGGAATAGATACATTTAGTGATATTTTACTTAATAACACTCAAATCATGACAACTAATAATATGTTTCATCCTTGGGAAGTGGATGTTTCTAAAATTCTTTTACCAAAAAATAATGAATTAATAGTAAAACTTAAATCACCTTTAGAAACGGCAAAACCAATAATGGAAAAATTGCCTTATAAACTTCCAGCAGATAATGATAAAGCTGGTGGAGTAAGTCCATTTATTAGGAAAGCACCTTATCATTTTGGATGGGACTGGGGGCCTTCATTGGTGAACATGGGCATTTGGAAAAATGTGGAAATTTTAGGATGGGATTCATTTAGATCAACCTATATAACGATTAATCAAAAATATTGTGATAGTGATTTAGCATTGCTAGAAACAGAGATACACATCGATTCTAATGAAGCATTAAATGGTTTAATAAGGATCGATGAAGAGCGGTCTTTAACAGCTGAAAAATTTGAAATCAATTTGAAACCTGGCTTAAATATTATATATCATGAATTTAATGTTTTTTCGCCAGAGCTTTGGTGGCCCAATGGCTATGGTTTGCAGCCATTATATAATTTTCATATTTCAATCGAAATAAATGGGTCTATCATAAAAATAGAGAAACAAGTGGGTCTTCGTTCTATAATCATAAACACTTCATCGGATGAGGAGGGTGAAAAATTTGAAATCAATGTGAATGGAAAACCAATTTTTGCAAAAGGTGCTAATTGGATTCCTGCAGATTCGTTTCAAACAAGAGTTTCAAAACATAATTATAATGAACTATTAAGTGATGCCATCAATGCAAACTTCAATACCATTAGGGTTTGGGGAGGTGGCATCTATGAATCGAATGAATTTTATGAACTATGCGATGAAAAAGGCATTTTAGTTTGGCAAGATTTTATGTTTGCTTGCTCCATGTATCCAGCTGATAAAGATTTCTTAGAATCAGTAAAGAAAGAAGTTACTTATCAAATAAAAAGATTAAAACATCATGCTTCTATCGCTCTATGGTGTGGAAATAATGAGATTGGTGTCGCATGGCATAATTGGGGTTGGAAGGAAGAGCTTCCAATTAAAGTATGGGAAAAAGATTACAATGAATTATTTCACAAGCTTATTCCAAACATCATAGAAAAAAATGATTCTTATAGGTTTTATTGGCCAACATCTCCAGGCTTTACAATAGACCTCCCATCAGAAGGCCAAAAATATATTAGTGGAGATAATCATTACTGGGGTGTCTGGCATTTGGGTGATGAATTTGATGCATTTAAAGAAAATATTGGCAGGTTTATGTCTGAATACGGAATGCAATCATTCCCAAATATTGAAACGATTAAAACATTTTGCTCAGATCTTGAATTAGAAAAAAACTCTAAAACAATTAGCGCACATCAAAAAGCATCACTTGGAAATAAAAATTTAGAAAAATATTTGGAACTTTATTACCCTCAGGCTAAAGATTTTAAATCTTTTGTAACGCTTACTCAAATTATGCAGGCTGAAGCTTTAAAAATCGCGATTGAAACACATAGAACTTCAATGCCTCGATGCATGGGGACGCTTTATTGGCAACTCAATGATTGTTGGCCCGGAATATCTTGGTCTAGTATTGATTACTATGGTAATTGGAAGGCCTCACACTATGAAGTAAAAAGAGCTTTCAATCCATTGCTTCTATCATTGGCAGAATTGGGTGATGAGCTGGTTTTTTACGCTATAAATGATGGAGATAATATTGAGAATCAAGTAATTGAAATAAAATATTATTCTTTCGATGGTTCTATACTTTTTGAACAAAGAGTAATTATTAAAAAATTAAATCATGGAAATAATAAAATTTATGCTATTAATAAAAAAAAACTAATTGGCGACACGAATGTGTCCTCAACGTTTCTAAGAATAAAATTAGTATCTAATGATAAACCAATTATAAGAAACGATTATTTTTTTACTAAACCAAAATATTTATTTCTTGAGAAACCTTCATTTAACTTTAATTATAAAATAATAGGTAGTAAAATTATATTACAGATTAATGCACATAATTTTATTTATAAATTGCACCTAACCTGTAATAATCATCGCGGTGTATTTGAAGATAACTTTTTTGAAATGTTACCTTTTGAGAAAAGAACAATAGAGTTCTATCCTAAGCAAAATGCAAATTCAAAAATTTCTTCATACGATTTTGAAGTGAAAACTTTCTATGAGCTAGTGGAAAGATAAGCACCTAATAAGCAGAGGTAAAGATGACCATTGAGAACGATTTTCGGTTAAATATTCAAGATATTGAAAAAGAAACAGATTGGGCTAATATTAATTACTATAAAGAAGCCAATCGAGAGCTTCTTAAACAACCAAATCATGAAAGAAAAGTCGTATTTATAGGAGACTCAATAACTGAAAATTGGAGAGAACTTAAACCAGACTTCTTTAGTAAAGATAATTTTATCAATCGAGGAATTAGTAGCCAAACCTCGTCACAAATGCTAATCCGTTTTAGATCAGATGCCATTGATTTAAAACCATCATTGATTATTATTTTAGCTGGCTCAAATGATATTGCAGGAAATACGGGTCCAACAACCGTTCAAATGGTTGCTGACAATATTATTTCGATGAGTGAGCTTGCAATCTCAAATAATATAAAAGTTATAATTTCATCTATCTTACCCGTTTATAATTACAACTGGTCTCCTGTTGTAGAGCCTATTGAGAAAATTAAAAGATTAAATCAAATCCTAAAAGATTATTCGGTCGATAATAATTTGATGTATTTAGACTATTATGCATCTATGGTTGATGAAAGACCTGGCCTTAAAAAAGAATTCAGTCAAGATGAAGTCCATCCAAATAAAGTAGGTTATGAAGTCATGTCAACCCTTGCTTTAGATGCGATAGGAACTACGCTAACAAATGACAAATGATCTGTATACTTCTTCATAAAAATTATTAATATTCTTTTAACTAAAATTGCCATAATTGGAATTACTTTCTCAAATTTCGGCTTAGGACAAGGCTTTTTACCAAAGATTGAATATAATCCAAAAAAATATATCGCTTATAAAATTAATAAGCCTATCTTGTTGGATGGAAAACTTAACGAGGCTCAATGGACTAATACAGATTGGACTGAATCTTTTGTAGATATTGAAGGCTCACTTAAACCTAATCCATTTTTTGACACAAAAGTAAAAATGCTTTGGGATAGTACTTATTTTTATATCGGTGCTGAATTAGAAGAGCCACATGTTTGGGCTACTTTAACTCAAAGAGACGCTGTTATCTTTAAAGACAATGACTTTGAAGTATTTATCGACCCTGATGGCGATACGCATAATTACTATGAATTAGAAATAAATGCATTTGGCACAGAGTGGGATCTGCTATTACTAAAGCCTTACCATGATGATTCAAAAGTTGCCATTGATTCGTGGGATATTACAGGTCTCATTTCAAAGGTTCATGTTAATGGAACAATAAATAATCCATCGGATACAGATAAAGGATGGAGTGTGGAAATAGCAATCCCATGGCAGACGCTGGAAGAAGCTGCACCTAATTTTCACCCTGACATAGGAGAGCAATGGAAAGTTAATTTTTCTAGAGTACATTGGAATACAGAAATAATAGATGGGAAATATATCAAGACTAAAGCTCGTGAATATAATTGGGTTTGGTCTCCACAGGGGCATATATATATGCATCTACCTGAGCTATGGGGCCTCGTACAGTTTGAGGGGATCAAAACTAAATCCGTTAGATTCAAGAACAATAATATTGATCAAATTAAATGGGCGTTACGCCAAGTATATTATCAACAAAGAAATTTCAATGAAAAAAATGGGCAATATTCAAACTCCATATCAGCATTAAAATTAACTTCTTCTCCCGTAAAAAATATACCATGGCCACCAAAAATTATTATAACACCATCGGGGTGGGAAGCCTTTTTAGAACTTAATAATAAAAAATATTTTATACGTAAAGATGGTTTGGTCTGGACCCAATGAATCTTGGTTCTATTGATTGGATAATTGTTATCCTTGTTCTAACGGGGATGATCTACTCTGTCACTAGAGTTAAAGGTTTAGTTAAAAGTGTGTCTGATTACCTAGTCGCTGGAAGAACTGCTGGAAGATATCTTTTATCTGTTTCAGGTGGCATGGCAGCAATTGGCGCCATTAGTATTATAAATTATCTTGAGATAGGATATATCGCAGGGTTTGCGTTCTCATGGTGGGGTTTTACTTCTGCCCTTGTTTTGTTAATCATAACAGTTTCTGGTTGGGTCATATATAGATTTAGATCAACGCGATGTTTAACATTATCTCAATTCTTTGAAAAAAGATATAATAGAAAATTTAGAATATTTACTGGAATCGTTGCGTTTATTGCGGGAATTATAAACTTTGGTATCTTTCCTGCTGTAGGTGCTCGATTCTTTATTCATTTTTGTGGTTTACCAACGATAATTTTCGGAGTTCCTACTTTTCCATTAATCATGATCATATTACTTAGTATTTCTTTATTTTTTGTTTTTTCAGGTGGACAAGTTGCCGTAATGATCGCTGATTTTTTCCAAGGTATTTTTGTAAATATTACCATCATCACTGTAGTTTTATTTTTGTTCTTTAATTTAAGCTGGGAGCAAGTGACATATGCTCTAGAACAAACACCAATTAACTTAGCAAATGAAGAGATTAAAGAGTTGAAAGAGTTAGATTCTTTCTCATCATTATCAGATTTAGAAAAAATAAAAGAAATTCAAATAATAAATGAAAAATATGAAAACTCTTCAAGAATAAATCCTTTTAAAACAAGTGAAGTTGAAGATTTTAATTTTATTTATTTTATCATTGCAGTCTTTGGAGTTATGTATGCCGCAATGAGTTGGCAAGGTACCCAAGGTTATAATGCTTCTGCCAAAAGTGCCCATGAAGCTAAAATGGGAAGTGTCCTCGGAATATTCCGACAGTTACCAATCGCTCTTTTCTTTGTTTTTGTTCCAGTGGCAATATATGTTTATATGAATCATCCAGATTTTATGACAATATCAAATTCAGTACAGTTGTCTATGAATACAATTAATAATGAGACTCTTCAAGGACAACTAAGGGGACCCCTTGTTTTATCAACAATATTACCTTCAGGGCTACTCGGGCTTTTTGCGGCTATGATGCTTGCTGCCTTCATTAGTACCCATGACACTTATCTACACTCATGGGGGTCAATTTTTATACAAGATGTTATTATGCCTTTTCGCAAAGAACCTTTTGATAAAGATACGCATCTTAAAGTGCTCCGTTTTTCAATATTTGGAGTCGCAATTTTTATATTTTTTTTCAGCTTATTATTTCAACAAAATCAAAAGATCGCATTATTTTTTGCAATAACTGCTGCAATCTTTGCTGGAGGTTCTGGAGCAGTGATCATTGGCGGGTTATATTGGAAAAGAGGAACAACAGCAGCTGCCTGGACTGCCATGATCTTGGGTGCAATAATTGCAGTTATGGGGGTGATTGTTAAACAAATACCCGATACTTGGATATTTGCTGATCCAAACCTTTCATGGTTTAAATCATTAATATCCAATCTTAAAGCAATAAACGGTCAAGTATATTGGGCAATTGGTATGAGTGCCTCTTCTCTTTCATATATTTTAGTTTCTCTTATAGGTAAAAGAAGGATTTTCAATCTTGACAAATTATTATTTCGTGGTAAATATGCAAATGAGTCTGAAGTGAAAATTGTCAATAAAAATAGTGGGCTTGGTTGGAAGACTTTTGGAATGGGAAAAGAATTCACTAAAATTGATAAATTTATTTATTTATTTAATTATATCTGGGCTTTTGGATGGGTAATAGTATTTATTATTGGAACAATATATAATTTGTCAAACGAAGTTAGTAATCAATCCTGGATGAATTTTTGGAAGTACTATGTTTTAATTAATATTGCAATGTCTATTCTTTGTATAATTTGGTTCACTTGGGGTGGCTTCAAAGATCTTGCTATAATGATTACAAAACTAAGAGAGACTGAAAGAGATCACTCTGATGATGGTTGGGTAGATATTAAATGATTAAAGATAATAAAGAGATAGAAATATTAATTACACGGTTTCAAAAATGGCTTCCTAGAGCTTTAAAAAGTATAGTAACCAATAAAATAGAGTTTGAAGCAGAGTTTGCTTGGTCTAAAGAAGCTACACCGTTTCATAGAAAAAATGAATTGACCTTCAAACCAATAAGGCAAGATACGAAGTGGGGTAAAAAATGGGAAAGCGCTTGGTTTAATCTTAAAGGAGAAATACCTAAAGATTGGTCGGGAAAGTCAATTGTTGCTGAACTTGATTTCTCAGGAGAAGGACTTATTTATAATAATAAAGGAATAGCACTTCAAGGAATCACGAATGGAGCTATATGGGATCCAAATTTTGCTAGAAAACAATTTATACTATTTGATAATTGCAGGGGTGGTGAAAAAGTTAATCTTTGGGTCGAAGCTGCAGCAAACTCACTTTTTGGTATTTTCCAAGATGAAGATCCATCTATTGATAATCCTAAGCGACATGGTTGGTTTGATGCAAAAGTCGAGCAAATACAATATGGAATCTTTAATCCAGACCTCTGGCATCTTTGTTTGGATGTAAAAACATTATTAGGCTTAATTGATCAATTAGAGATTGGCTCTGTTCGGCGCTCAAGAATAATAAAAAATCTGACTGAAGCTTTAAATTTCTTAGGAGAAGATTACTCAAAATCTCTTGGCGCAAGGAAAATACTTAAAAAAGAACTTAGTAAGAAAGCAAGCGAATCTGATTTAAATGTTACGGCTATTGGTCATGCACATATAGATACTGGTTGGCTATGGCCTGTAAAAGAGACCATCCGTAAATGCGCACGTACATTCAGTACTCAATTAGCATTACTTAAAAGGTATCCTCAATATATTTTTGGAGCGTCTCAACCACAACACTACCAATTTATGAAGGATCATTACCCAAAAATTTATTCTGAGATAAAAAGAGCTGTAAAGAAAGGTCAGTGGGAGCCCCAGGGTGGTATGTGGGTTGAAGCAGACTGTAATCTTATTAGTGGTGAATCAATGGTTAGGCAAATCTTACATGGGAAAAACTTTTTCATGGATGAATTTTCCGTAGATGTTGATAATCTTTGGCTACCAGATGTCTTCGGTTATTCTGCTGCACTCCCGCAAATTTTAAAAAAGACTGGTATAAAATATTTTCTTACTCAAAAAATATCATGGAGCCAATTTAATGATTTCCCACATCATACGTTTAATTGGAGAGGTATTGATGGCAGTGAAGTTTTAACACACTTTCCTCCAGAAAATACTTATAATAGTACACTGGAGACCAAATCATTAATAACGGCTCAGAAAAATTTTAAAGAAAAAGATCAAATTGATGAGTTTATCTCACTTTTTGGAGTTGGCAATGGTGGTGGTGGCCCTAAACCAGAACATATTGAATGTGGTTTAAGAGCGCAAAACCTCGAGTCTGTACCTCAGTTAAAATTTGATACAGCAAAGAATTTTTTTGAACGACTATCAAAGTATTCATCAAAAGTTGAAACTTGGGTGGGGGAACTTTACCTTGAATTGCACCGAGGAACACTTACAACACATGCTGCAGTTAAAAGAAATAATCGCAAGCTAGAGTGGAAAATTCGTGCAGCTGAAATTCTTTGGTCTAATCTGAATCTTAATAAGTATCCCTCAAAAGAATTTGAAAAGATATGGAAAACACTTCTCATTAATCAATTCCATGATATAATTCCAGGCACGAGTATAAACCTTGTTTATCAATCAACTTATAAAGAATACAAGGAGATGAATGATCAACTCGATAAACTAATTAGTAATGCTGGCAAAAATCTATTTAAAAAATCAAACGATCATTTTATCTTAGTTAATACTCTTTCTTATGAATGGGATGGTACTTTCCAATTACCAAATACGTTTAATGGATATAAAATTATTGATAAAGAAGGTCAACGTATTCCAATTCAAAAAACAAAAGAGGGTATTTGTGTTTATGTAAAGATTCCACCCCTATCATTTTGTACTTATAAAAAAGAAAAATCATCCAAATTAAGAGTCAAATATGATTCAAGCTTAATGCTTAAAAATGATTTTGTAAAATATAAATTTAATAAAAATGGCAATTTAATTTCTGCTTATGATAAAGAAATAAAAAAAGAGTTAATAGAAAAATCAGGTAATATTTTATCTTTATATGATGACCGTCCAAATAATTGGGATGCATGGGATATTGATTATTTTTACCGTGATATGCTTATTGAGAATGCTATTGTAAGTAGTTTCTCAAGTGATTCATGCGGAGAGGTTAGTGATTCTATAACTTTCAATCTTAAAATTGGCGAATCATCTATTCAACAAAATATTTCGCTTGGAAAGCATTCAAAACAATTAGATTTTTCTACCAAAATAAATTGGAAAGAAGCTCATAAAATGCTTCGCGTAAAATTCCCTGTAAATATTTACTCTGAACATGCAAGTTTTGATATCCAATATGGATATGTTAAACGCAATACTCATAGAAATACAAGTTGGGATAAAGCTAAGTTTGAAGTTGTAGGTCATAAATATGCAGATCTATCTAATTTTGATTTTGGAGTAGCTTTAATGAACGATTGTAAATATGGTTATATGGTACACGATAATGTGCTTGATTTAAATCTTATAAGATCTCCAAAAAACCCCGACCCAGATGCAGATCAAGGAATCCATAAGTTTACATACTCTTTCCTTCCTCACAATGGAGATCTAGTAAATTCTGAAGTAATTAAAGCTTCTAACATACTCAATCAACCACCTATAATGTTTGATAACGTCAAGTCAGAAGTAACCATGCCCATATCATTAACCGGTGATAACCTTGAACTATCTGTATTAAAAAAATCAGAAAAAGATAAAGAACTAATCATTCGGGTAAATGAAACTCATGGAAAATATTCTTCAGGAATTTTGAAAGTAAATGGTAAAATACATGAATGTGATATGATGGAATGGAATAATATTAATAATAAATTTAATGGAAAATCTCAAATTAAGATTGAACTTTCCCCTTTTGAAATAAGGACTTTTCGTATAGTAGATAACTAAAAAGGTTCTAAATAAATATCGTGATTTTAATTAAGCTCTAAATTATGCATTTTGCATATAAAAAAGAATATGAAGAACAGGATTTTACAATATAAATTGATAAAATATATTTTATTATTAAATATTTTGATTCTTTCATGTGAAAAACCGATAAATAATCTTTCATTATCACCTCTTTTCTCTGATGGCATGGTTTTACAAAGAGAAACGACTGTATCGATATGGGGAAAAGCCAAACCTAATCAAAATATAACAATAGTTACTACATGGGGAAATCAAGCTTCGTCAATTTCAGATTTAAATGGTAATTGGATTTTAAATCTTAATACCAAGGATGCTGGAGGACCGTATTCAATAAATATTTTTTCTAATAATGAAAAATTGATTATAAAGGATGTTCTAATTGGGGAAGTCTGGCTGGCTGCTGGCCAATCAAATATGGAAATGACCTTTTCTTATTGTTGTAACTCTACAGATAGTGCAGAACACGAAATATCAACTGCAAACTATCCAAATATCCGAATGTTTAATGTAAAAAAACAATATAGTCTAAAACCTACAAAAACAATCAACGGTGCATGGTCAAAAGCCGTAGGTGACAATATAATAAACTTTAGTGCTGCCGCTTACTTCTTCGCAAAAAAACTACATAAAGAGATAAATGTTCCAATTGGCATAATGCATGCTAGCTGGGGCGGTACTGATGCTGAATCATGGATTAGTAGTGAGAAATTAATTACAATTAAAGGTTTTGAAGAAGAATCATCTTCAAAAACTATGGAGATTTTATCATCGCAAATTACAGAAAAATGGTTTTCAAAATTTAAATCGGTTAAAATGCCTTCAACTGGTTTTGATTTAACATTAGGAACTTATTTTGGAAAAGCTGCCCCTGATATGAATTATTTTAACTATTTTATTAACGATTGGAGAAATATTGATTATGAAGATACTCATTATATCATTAAACAAAATAATTTTACAGATTGGGCAAAAATAAAACTACCAGGCTCGTTAAGTAATGTTCTCAATACAAATGATTTTAGTGGGGTAATAATTCTAAAAAATGAATTCATCATTGATAATGTGCAACAAGGCTATTACCTAAATATCGAACCAGTTAGTTTAGGGTGGGCAGGTGACTTACGTGAATACGATTTCTATATAAATGGGATGAAGATAGGCTCAACGTTCGGTGATAAAAAGAAAGATAATTCCTATAAGAGTAAACTGGGTAAAAATTATAAAGAAAAGTATAAATCAAACCCATTTATACATCAGTTGAAACAATTGATTCCAGATTCAACGCTAAGAATTGGTAATAATGAAATCGCTATAAGGCTGATTGGTTCAGGAGATATAGGTTTAATATCATTGGAATCAAATGAAGCAATTAATTTATTAGGTAACCTATGGCACTATAAGATTTCTGCAGAAATTTATAAACAACTTGATAATTACGAATACCCATATTCATCTTTTTTTCTTTATGATGACTCTGATATAGACCTAACAAAAAGGCCATCTATTAGTTCATATAATTTTAATGAACCTAGTAGTCTATTTAATGGGATGATAAACCCACTGGTTCCTTATAGTATTAAAGGAATAATATGGTATCAAGGAGAAAATAATGCATTTCGATTCGATAAATATGAAGAAATTTTTAAATCTTTAATTGAAGACTGGAGAGAAAAGTGGCATAATGATTTACCTTTTTATTATGTCCAGATTGCTCCATACTTTAATTATTATGGAACAAACGCATCTTTACGTGAAGCACAAAGAAATACCTTAAAAATACCTAAAACTGGCATGGTCGTGACTCTCGATATTGGTGAAAATTATGATATTCATCCATCTAATAAACATGATGTTGGTTATAGACTTGCAGGGCTAGCACTTACTAACGATTATAACCAAAACAATCTTGCTTCTGGACCACTTTATAGAGACTTCAAAATAAGTGGAAATAAGATTCTGGTAAATTTTGACTATGTCGGGTCTGGCTTGACGATAAAGCAAAACCAAAAGAGTGAATTTGAGATAGCTGGTTCTGATAAACAGTTTTTTCCAGCCCTGGCAAGGGTACTAAATGACAGGATTGAAGTTTTCGGAACGAAGGTTCCCCAACCAAAGCACGTTAGATATGGTTGGTCAGATACCACATCCGCCACACTTTTTAATATTGAAGGACTTCCAGCATCATCATTTTCAACAGAATTTGAATAGTCTAATGACTCAGTTTTGCTGTGCATGCACTCCATCCCAATGATAACGTCGAATGGGTAAATGCAGGGTTAGAATATGCCGTGGCAGAAACATTCTTCTTAAGAAGCGGTGTTACCACTCTTTTTAGGGAGGATTCAGAAGAAGGACTCACATTTGGTGGCGGTGTTCATTATCGAATTGGCGGATCAACAACTCAAATCAAATTAGATTATTCTTATTCTGCTTTTGGGCGACTTAAAAATGTTCAACGACTTTCTCTGGGCCTTCGATTTTAAACTAACTTTCGTACCAATTTATAACACCTGTTAAATCTTCAAAAACCGGTGCTCCTGTATTTTTCAATCTCTCTCGACTCACATGACCGTTGGACACCAACACACAATCAGCGCCAATAAGTTTTGCAACTTCATGATCGTGAATCGTGTCACCAATAAATAAAACTTCATGGGGGCCATAGTGCAATTCATCCACCCAGGCTTTGCCTGCTGCTT
>Ga0310122_10000531_pt1 | contig 24155 bp, 27 predicted proteins | sample CB6_Bottom_1051__FD_203503 | JGI IMG/M metagenome (GOLD analysis project Ga0310122, IMG submission 203503) | Marine microbial communities from Western Arctic Ocean, Canada - CB6_Bottom_1051 | ecosystem: Environmental > Aquatic > Marine > Oceanic | place: Canada: Western Arctic Ocean | collected...
GAATTTGGACATGACATTCGTAATGCAAATGGTTCCATTTCAAGTTTTGCCAATTTGCTCTTAAAAATGCTTGACAAGGATCGAATAAAGGCGATAGAGGTGGTTCAGGCATTGACCTATATTCGCAGGATTAAAAACTCTTCAAACAACGTGACAGGTTTGACAACAGATATTCTGGATTTTGCTGCAGGCAGAATGGAGATTCGTCCGGAAATATATCAATTAGATGAATTTCAGGAACAAATTGAATCTCAACTTGGTTTTATAGATGAACTTCTTTTACATTATCGTGTTCCAGCAGGGCAGCCAGTCTTCCTTCTCAGGATTGACGGTCGTAAAATCATTCGTGTGATTGTGAATCTTGTAAAAAATGCGTGGGAAAAATTCCAGGATTTTCCGGAAACAAAAGATGATAAACCTGCTTTCATTGAGGTTCGTTTTATTCCACAAAATATGCGGGAACTAAAAATTCAAATTGTTGATAACGGCGGCCCAATTCCGGATTCGATTTTAACTAATCTTTTCCAATCGTATCAAACTGAAGGCAAGGAAATGGGAACTGGGCTTGGACTGTCAATATCCAAGCAACTTATTGAAGCTCATGGTGGAGGTATTCGAGGGTTCAATCTGCTGGACAATCGCGGGGTAGTGTTTGAGATTATTCTTCCTGACTGTGTTATTCCTGCACCATCACGTACGGTGCAGAAACAAAGTGATTCCATCTCCCTTAGTGCGTAATAATCCTGAATGCAGAATTATCCTATGTCAGGTACTGCAATCCACAGGATTCTCAATCCGGGTTAACCCACTTGACTGCTGCATCTGGCTGAATGCATGAATAGTTGAGGCTAGAAGTGGTATGCTGTTCCTCAAGAAGCATGAAGTCCAATTCGTACATGAACGACCGCACTGCCTGATCAACTGATTCTTCAAACTCTTTAGACTGAACTTTTTTCTGTAATTTTGTATCAATGTTTTGCATGTACATTTTGCAATCCTTCCAATCTTTGTCATAAAAAAGGCCGCACACTTTGTTCATCTACCTGATGCATCCGGTTTGCAAGCCAAACTTGTTGTCTCACATTCTACATCGGCAAAATCTAAAAAATCTTGAAGAAAAAACGGAAGAATTGTCAAATCTTTGACTTAACTTGATCTAAACAGATTATTCTTTAACTTTTATGAAAAGAGTTTTCAACCGGAATGTGATCAGTATCCCCATTTCTGTATTAAGCCTCTTCTGTGGCTTGAGTATAACGGTTGAGATTGTCATAATTATTTTCTGCTAATATCAGTTAACACTACAGACACGCGTTTTATCGTGTCATTCCGAACGAATGTGAAGGAACATATATGATATCAGTACATTATCAGATCTATCCATTCGGTCGAGATGACACGGTGTAGTCATTAAAATCAGTAACTTACTAAAATTCGCGACTCACGAGTCAGTTAATCAGGGGCCTAGAATTACATTATGATGAAATGGTTATGCATTGGGGCGGCACTTCTCACCTGGCCGCTTATTCCTTTTGGAGCATTTGTACGTTTGAAGAATGCAGGGCTTTCCTGTCCGGACTGGCCGCTTTGCTACGGACAATTTATTCCACCTCCGGGCTTTGAGATTGCTTTGGAAACGGGACATAGGTTTGTTGCAACTTTGTTGGGAATTTTGATAATTACAATCACTGTTAAAACATTTCAGCAACCTGCATATCGCCGCCATAGAAAACTTGCCGTAATCAGTTTGATTTTAGTTTGTATCCAGGGAATTTTGGGGGCACTGACTGTAACAATGGTGCTCTGGCCGCCGGTTGTTACAATGCACCTGCTGGGCGGAAATATTTTGTTTGGAATTTTGGTATATTTCGCTAGAGTTACTTTTCTGGAGAATGTGGAATATCCTTCAGACAGTTCTTCTACTCATACTAAACCGGGAAAAGATAGAGAGTTAAAGAGACGCCACATAGTTTTGATGCTGGCTGTGCTTTTTATTATGATTATATCCGGAGGTTATAATAGCTCTACTTCATCAGGCTCTCACTGTGAAGCATTTCCGGGATGCCATGAAGGAAGTTCTTTATCTTTTGGAATGAGTGGTACTGACTTATCTGAGTGGACAGGAATCGAAGAGTACATTTTGCCTCCTGCACCATCAGATTATCAGGGACGTTTTCTTCCTGTATATGAAAACGAATGGATACACATGCTGCACCGCTTGACAGCCATTATTGGTGGAGTAGTATTAATGATAATGGCCTGGGCCGGGCTGAAGAACAGATATGGACATAGTGCAATAGGACTGAGTATTGTTGCGCTAATTTTGCTGGAAATATGCGTGGGGATTCTTAATGCAGTATTCCGTGTACCTGCGCCAATATCTGCCACGCATACTGCAATTGCAGCCACCCTGACAGGACTGTTGTTTTTTGCAGCTGCAGAAGGCAATCATAATTTGGTGAAAGCATGAAAACTTTAATTGGAAATCGGAGTGCAGTAACATTAATATTAATTGCTTCTGCAGTGATTTTATTATTTTTGTTCTGGCTGATCTACTTTCATGAAACTCCAGTAGAGGGCAGCTCTCTTGATCTTACAATTCTACCTGCACTCAATGCATTGCTGAACTTAATGAGCGCCACATGTCTTATTTTTGGGTTTAAAGCTATTAGAAGAGGCAACCGGGTGCGTCATAAAAAAATGATGCTTAGTGCATTATTTTTTTCTTTTTTATTTTTAGTCAGCTACCTCACCTATCATGCCTTTCATGGGGACACGTTATTTCAGGGTGAAGGCTGGGTTCGTCCGCTGTATTTCTTTATTTTGATTTCGCACATTATTCTTTCTGTGGTAGTTTTACCGCTGGTTCTAACCACAGTTTTCTTTGCGGCAACGGGTAATTTCACCATGCATCCCAAAATTGCCCGGATTACACTGCCGCTCTGGATGTATATCTCAGTTACAGGTGTACTGGTTTACCTGATGCTGTACCATTTATGATGTAAGCGGGGGAAAATTAGGAGAAACGTTCTTATGAATTATGAACGTTATTAATGTCTCAAATCACATGGAGTTTTGTTGTGACTCCTTGTAGGCATATTGAAATGCCGGGCTGGGGGAAAGTTGATTTAAGGGAGTCCAGTTCTCGCTGATGATCTTTAGGCCATCTGCCTCTTTGACAAGAAAGAGGTGTTTTAAACCAACATCGTTGATTGAAGAAGATGTATATGTCTGTACAAAGCGAACGTGGTAAATATTCTTACTCATAAGAACTGAAAGATCATTTAAAAGAATACGGCGTCTTTTGTTTTGGTTACTGACACTTTTTTTGTGTGCCTGCCAACTGTTAAAATTCCATTTCTCTGTGAGAAAATTTGAGGAATAAAAAGACAGGTAATTATCTACATCATTTGATTCCCAGGCTCTCTTCCACGACTCAATAGTACCCATCAAGAATTGTTGCTCTTGAGCAATTACTGCACTGGGTGAAAAAGTTACCTTTTCTTCAATTATTACCGGAGTAGCTCCCAATTCAACAGAACGGGTTAATTCCAGAAAGTTATAATTACTTATAGAAATACAACCTCGGGTCGGTATAGGATCACCTTTTACTGTCCCGTGAATCCAGATGCCGTCCCCGTTTTTCCGTTCGATTACCTGATCAAAATAGTTTGGATAACTGACCTCAAAAGCACCGGTTCCGTACACATTGGCCCCATTGCCGAAGTACTGAGCCAATTCCCATCCAGCCCAAGCCTGATTAAGCCAATATATGCCAATGGGAGTTTTGAGATCTCCTTCACGGAACTTGTCTCCATTTACTTTGCCGGTTGTACAGGGGAAAACACGGTGCATTTTCCAGGATTCCTGAAACTTATAGACCATCAAGCGACATGCAGATTTGTCTATAACTAAAACGGTTGACCCAGGATAATCACTAAAAATCAGACCATCCGGTCTCAGTTCATTTGCATGAACAAAGACTGAACACCACAGGAATACCACCCAAAAAAAGAAAGTTTTTTTCACGTGAAGAATAAATTATTGTGCTGCAAGAATTTGATTAATAATCAGGTTTTTCTATGTTTACTATACAGCCAATAACCAATTGTGAAGAGCATTACAACAGGAAGCAAAGTCAGGAAAATAGTCGTAAAGTAAAATGCTTCCAATGTTTCTTCACTGGAAGAGAAACAGACTGCACAGGCATTTGCTATTTCCGGTGCAAAGAGGAGGCCTAACAGGAATGGGAAAAGGAGAAAATGTTGCAGATGCATTTTCAAATTATTCTTCTAGAGGTGTGTACTCAAACTTGCTGTTAGCATCAGGTCAGATAAACCAGCACATACAAAACAGGCCAGACACAAACGACAAAATACCACAGGAGTTGTAAAGGAAGTAGTCCTTCTGCAGTTATAGGATTATTAGAAGCCCCCAATCGGTTCCAGGCATGGATGAGCACAGCCAAAACTCCGACCACGTGAAATCCGTGTGCGCCTATTATTAAATAGAACAAACCACCGTACACACTGGACGAGACTGTCATCCCGAAATTAAGCAATTGCACCCACTCATAACCTTGAGCCACCAAAAAGAAAGTGCCTAATAAAAGGGATATTCCCAGCAATCTGCGTCCTTCCTTAAATTTTTGTTTTTGCAGCAGGTTGCGTGAAAATCCCATCGTTAACCCACTCAACAAAAGAACTAAAGTATTGAATGCAGTGGTTTCAACCGGTAATCTGGGCTGTCCCCATGGAGGCCACTCTTCAATGCCGGAACGTATCACCATGTATGCACTGATGAGACCTGCAAAAAACATGGCTTCGGTAACCATAAAAATAAGCATTCCAATCACACCACTTGACACAGGCGGCTTAGCCCGCTTTGGACGATTGGTCAAAGAAACTTCTGAGGCGGCAAATAAAACAGACTGGCTGGAGGGGTTTGTCACAAGCGTTGCTCTACACAAGATTTGTCTGCAATGCAGTCTATCCACTGATCTCCATCTGTCATCATGATATCCGGTGCAACACCAAAAAAGAAAACACCTAGCAGGCAGAGGGCCAGAATCAGTAAAAACGAAATGATTTGTTTTTCAAACTTCAGATGCATAAAATTAGCTGCAACAAGGAATGCCTTAATGACTGCAATTCCAAAGGCGGTTATGATTGTCAGCGCAGGAATTTCCAACATTGGCCCTGCCACGCTGATCAGCAGTAAAACAACAAGCCAAAACCATATTTTAACATAGTTGGGATGTGCGTAAGCTTCACTCATAGTTTGATCTGTAAAGATGTGTTAATAATATTAGAAATTTGCAATATACAAGAGAGGAAACAAGAAGATCCAGATAAGATCTACAAAGTGCCAGTAAATTCCTATCAGTTCCACACGCTGATAATTGTACCCTTTGCGGATATCAAATGAAATGAGTGCCATGATAACCATTCCGCCAATAACATGCAGGGCATGTAATCCGGTCATAGTATAATAAAATGACCAGAATAAATTTTCCGTAATTGTATGACCATGCAGAATTTTGCCGGTGTATTCATAAGTTTTAATCCCTAAAAATACCAGACCTGCACCAATTGTGTACCAGATGTAGGTGAATGATTTATCTTGATCTCCTTTTTCGATTGCAGCATGTGCCAGTACTATACTCAAACTGGAAGTAAGAAGTACAAATGTATTTACAGCTCCTGCAGTCACACTCGTCAGGGAAGCATCTTCAAAACCGGGAGTTCCATTTAGTTTAAAGAGGATAAAGCAGGCAATTAATCCACCAAATATAAAAATTTCTGAAGCCAGCAACCACCATGTTCCTAAGCGCCCGGTTGGCACGCCTGTAGCACTGCGGTGTGTTGCAATAGGACCATGCATCGACATTTTATATATCTTTTTTGTAGTTAATAATTAAACGTAAGAAGTTAGATCTTCCGTTTTAATGAAATAAATCAGTTCTATTCCGGTGCTACATTTTGCGGCCAGAAATCCTCTTCCCGCCCTGGTGTACTATATTCATATGCTCCCCTATATACAGTAGGAAGTTTTTTGAAATTGCCGTGCGGTGGCGGGGAAGAAGTAGACCATTCCAGAGTGTTTGCTCTCCAAGGATTGTCTGGTGCCTTTTCACCTTTGAACATGCTGACGAAAAAGTTGTAAACGAAAACCAGCTGAAATAACAGCATGACTACCAAACTGACTGTTGCAAAAATCCGAATATTCTGTAATTCCTGTGTCGCTAAGTCTGGAAAATGCTGGTAATTGTATATGCGCCGGTGCTGGCCTGCCAATCCAAGGAAGAATAGAGGCAGGAAAATACAGTTGAAAGGAATAAATGTACCCCAGAAATGAATTTTCCCCAGAGTTTCATTCATCATGCGTCCAAACATTTTCGGAAACCAAAAGGTTAATGCCGCAAACATTCCAATAATAGTGATAGGGAAGAAAGTATAATGGAAGTGGGCCAGTACAAAATATGAATCATGGAAATATACATCCAGGGCACTTGCTCCCAAATAAATTCCGGTTACACCGCCAATCAGGAAGGCCGCCAAAAAACTCAAGGCCCAGAGCATAGGAGTTTTCAATTCAATCGAACCACCATAGAGGGTGGCAATATAGCTGAACATCATTTCCGCAAGCGGAATTGAAATCAAGACGGTTGTCACGACGAAAATATTAGCCATTCGTGGATCAATGCCTGCTATAAACTGGTGATGCGCCCAAACGACAAAGGATAGACCACCGGTCGCGAATGCCGTGTACAATACTGTTTTATATCCGAACAACTTTTTTCTGGAGAAAACTGTGATAATATCCGCCACTATACCCAAGGTCGGCAGCAGTACAACATATACTTCAGGATGCCCGAAAAACCAGAAAAGATGTTCCCAAAGGAGTGGGTCTCCGCCTCCTGAAGGCAGGAAAAAAGTTGTACCAATTCTCTGATCCATAAAAAGCATTACCGCTCCTGCGATAAGAGGCCCAACTGACGCCATGAACAAAATAACTGCTATTACTATGAACCAGACTGCAATTGGAATGTCCATCATTTTCATTCCCGGAGCACGAGCGTTCATCGCAGTAGTGACAAAATTGATGCCTCCTAATAAAAAGGAAATAAACTCCAATGTCACGGCAAGCACCCACAAAGAAGAACCCCAGTCTGTGAGATTGTATTCGGCGACAGACGAAAGCGGGGGATAGGCAGTCCATGCACCACCGAATCCTCCCCCTTTTACGAAGAAAGAGAGAATCAAAACAAGAGCGCTGACCAGGAAAATTTGATATGACAAACGGTTTATACGGGGGAAAACCATATCATCACAACCTATCATCAGTGGAATTAGATAGTTACCGAAGCCTGCAATAAGTACTGGCATTGCCACCCAGAAAATCATGATGGTTCCGTGATTTGTAACCAGCATGTTATATTCACCAGGTCCGACAAGTCCATATCCTGGAACCAGTTCTCCTGGAAAAGCAAGCTGCATCCGGAAAGCATAGGCAAAATATCCACCTATAATAGCCATGATCATACCGGTAAAGATGTACTGCATGGCAATGATCTTATGATCTAAAGGCAGAATATATTTGTGTAAAAAATTCAGATCTTCATGATGTTCCGCATGGATGTCTGTTTCGACTGCGGCAGCTGCTTGGCTCATTGTGTCCTTTACTAAAATAAACTAAAATATACTTGCTAACAGCACAGCGAAGGAATTATGACCTTCAGTATGCGAGGTATTAGATGGTAAGGGCGTTTTTGTTCCCATTCGTTTCTGATAGTGACTTTCATATGTACCGTTCTTTATCTGTACAATGGTTTCGTCGTAGCTTTCCTTCGTATGTACTGTGATTGCACCACCCATAATTCCATGGCCATATCCACACATTTCAGCGCATTGTATATCAAAAGAACCGGTATTTGTCGGCTTAAACCAGCCTTTGATTGTTCTTCCAGGCAATGCATCCTGTCTCAAACGAAAAACCGGAACTGAAAAATTATGAATCACGTCCCGTGCCTGTAATTCAAAGTGATATGTTTCATCCACTTTTACATGCAGATCATTAACTGTAGTAATATCATCAGCAGTATCCAAGACCCCATCCGGGCCTGCATCAACAAAGGACCAGCTCCATTGCTGCCCAATGACCCTGATAAGGTTGTCTTTAGGAGGAAGAGTCTGTTTTATGTTTACCCAAACTATGATATTAGCGGCAATTATGACCACATCCATAGCTATCACTGCATAGTGAGGATAATGCGTCCATTTTGTTTCACTGTGCTTCTCGCCGGTTATGTACTCGGCCTTTACACCGTCTTTCCTGCGAAATTTGAGTGTGAAATAAACAAGTGCGCCAAATACAAGAATAAACCAAAATCCAATGATCAAAGTAATCACAAGAAAGAGGTTGTCTATATCCCCTGAAAATGAGGACGCGCTGAGTATAAAATATTCAATCATCTAAGTTTTCTCTAAAACATCGTTAACCGCTTTTCAGCAAAAAAACTCATAGAATTAGTTCAGCAATTTTAAAGGTTTTCAGGAATTAAACGCAAAAATGTAGGCAGCCAGCATAAACAATACACATCCACTGAAAATTAAATAAAATACCCTTGGTGCCCATGCATCCGAATCATTTTTCTCCATAAATCCTCCTTAACAAATTAATAAATAATCCTGTCTAGAATAATAACACTGCTCAAGACCGGCAAGTAAATAATGGACGCAAGAAAAACTTTACGTGCATTCTCATTACTGCTTTTCTGAAAAAATAAAGAAATTACTGCTAAAAATCCCAGCCCCAGTATAACTGCACTTACCAGATAAACAAGACTTAACTGGCCGATAATAAAAATAGCAATGCTGGAAATAAAAAGCAAACCGCCGTAGAACAGCATTTGAACACTGGTTTTTTTACCTGTTGGATCCTCAAGTGAAAGCATTTTGAAACCGCCTCTGCGGTAGTCATCACGATACATCCAGGCAATTGCAAAAAAATGTGGAAGCTGCCAAAAATAAAGCAGGGCAAAAATTGGCAGGACTTCCCAGTCCAACGTACCTCTAGCCGCCGTCCAGCCCATCACCGGAGGTAATGCGCCAGTTATTCCTCCAAACCAGGTGTTACTGACTGATTTCTGTTTTAGAGGTGTATAGATCAGAATGTAAGAAAAGAGGGTCAGCAATCCAAGAGCAGCAGTAAGTATGTTTAGACTAAGCCATAATGTAGTGAAACCCGCGACCGAAATAATAATGCCAAAAGCCAAAGCTTCATTCCCACTTAGTTTTCCCGTCGGTAAAGGACGATTCTTTGTCCTTCTCATCTTCGAGTCAGGAATTTGTTCCTGCCATTGATTAAGTGTATTTGCACCTGCGCCAATCATAGCAGTACCTAACAGAAGATATAGCAGCGGCAAGATATCAGCTGAACTGTCCACTGGAAGAATATAACCCAGTACTGTGCTGAACAATACGCTGGATAGTAACCTCGGTTTTGTTAAGGTAATATAACCTCTGATCTTGCTGAAATTGAGAGAGGGATAAACGTTGGCTACAATAGTTTTTTCATTCATTTTTTTGCAGAATCATTCGTTTAATGGCTGTGATAATACTTAAAAAACTAACACATCAATTAATTGTTGACAAGTAAAAATAAAAAACTTGGAAAGTATTTTAGACTGATTTGGAGTTTAAAACATGAAAAAGACTTGACGAGCCTTGTATCAACTTATATAATTTTCAGTCTTTAAGAAACAAATTCCATTACAGCAAAGCTCAGGAAGATGAATGTCGTCCTGCAGGGGTAGCTTCCACATTCGATAGTTGCAAGGAGAAAAAAAATGAAAGTTCGCAGCGGGTTGATTCAAATGGCCCTTAAAGGGGATACATCCATGGCTCCAGGAGAAATTACCAAAATAATGATTGAAGCACATATCCCTTATATTGAGGAGGCAGGAGAAAAAGGAGTTCAGGTGCTCTGCATGCAGGAGGTCTTTACACAACCATATTTTTGTCCAAGCCAGGATACAAAATGGTATGCAGCTGTTGAAAAAATACCAGAAGGACCAACTACGAAACTTATGCAGGAATATGCAAAAAAGTACAACATGGTGATTGTCGTTCCCATCTATGAAGAGGAAATGACAGGTGTGTATTATAACACTGCAGCAGTAATAGATGCAGACGGCAAATATCTTGGTAAGTACCGCAAATCACATATTCCACAGGTTGCAGGTTTTTATGAGAAATTTTTCTTCAAACCTGGAAATTTAGGCTATCCTGTTTTTGAAACTGCTTACTGTAAACTTGGAGTGTATATTTGTTACGACAGGCATTTCCCGGAAGGTTGGCGGGCTCTGGCTTTGAACGGTGCAGAGTATATTGTTAATCCTTCCGCCACGGTTGCAGGACTATCTCAATATTTATGGGAACTGGAACAACCGGCCTCAGCTGCAGCTAATGGCTGCTACATTGGTGCTATCAATCGAATTGGTACCGAAGAACCCTGGAATATTGGTACGTTTTATGGCTCAAGCTACATAGTAAATCCACGAGGTAAAATTGAAGCACAATTGGATGATAAGACTGATGGTTTGCTGATTCATGACATGGATATGGATGCAGTCAGAGAAATACGCAACCTCTGGCAATTCTTCCGTGACCGTCGTCCGGAGCTTTATGGAGATTTAACTGTACTGCAATAATTGTTTCAACTGGTGGTGTTATTTGTTCAAAGATTACCGCCGAAAACGCTGAAAAAAACCATGACCACTATCGACGTTCAGGCCGGACGCTTATCGCAGGAACAGCTTTCCGAAAATTTTTCCGATTCTCATCCACCTTTGAATTCGGGGAATGCGATTGTTGAGGCAAACCGCTGTTATTTTTGTTATGACGCACCATGTATTGATGCGTGTCCCACCGCTATCGACATACCAAATTTTATCCGCAAAATTTCTACCGGCAACCTTAAAGGATCTGCAAAAGACATTCTTTCACAAAACATTATGGGCGGAATGTGTGCCCGTGTTTGTCCGACAGAAATTCTGTGTCAAGGGGCATGTGTCCGGGAAGCACATGAGCACCAACCGGTACGGATAGGAGAATTGCAGCGCTATGCGACCGATTGGTTTTTTGAAACAGGGGAAACATTTTTTGAAAGAGGTGAACCGACCGGTAAAAGAATCGCGGTTGTCGGCGGCGGTCCGGCAGGACTTTCCTGTGCACATCAACTAGCAGTCTCAGGGCATGAGGTTGTGGTCTTTGAGGCCCGCGAAAAATTAAGCGGCCTTAATGAATATGGAATTGCGGCCTATAAAACGGTCAATAATTTTGCGCAACGTGAAGTTGATTTTATTTTGCAAATCGGAGGTATTGAAACCAGAACTAATCAAAAGTTAGGTCAAGAAGTAATTCTCGATGATCTTAGAAAAGAATACGATGCGGTTTTTCTGAGTGTCGGTTTGGGAGATGTGAATTCACTTGGATTGGAAGGTGAAGAACCCAAAGGTGTATACGATGCAGTGGAAACTATTTCAGAGTTGCGACAATCTGAAAGCCTGAAAGAACTGTCCGTTGGAAGGCGTATTGTTGTTATAGGTGGCGGAAATACGGCTATTGACATTGCGGTTCAGTCAAAAAAACTTGGTGCTGAAGATGTCACCTTGACCTATCGGCGCGGTCCAGAACAAATGAGTGCCACCTGGAAAGAACAGGAATTCGCGCAAACCAACGGAGTCCGTGTAAAACATTGGGTTGCTCCAAAATGTTTGCGGTCAGAAAATGGACATGTTACCGGGATTGAGTTTGAGTGCACGGAACTGAATCCGGAAGGGAAACTAAGAGGAACAGGAGAGTTACGTTATATGGAAGCTGATGTTGTTTTTAAGGCTATCGGTCAGTTATTGGAAGACTCTGTTTTTTCTGGTTCGGAAATGCCTGCAATTGAAGGTGGAAAAATAACCGTCAACCTGGAATTTGAAACGTCTCTACCAGGCGTCTGGGCCGGAGGAGATTGTGTGGATTCCGGAGAGGATTTAACTGTACAATCCGTGGAAGACGGCAAGCAGGCCGCACTCTCTATTCATAGAAGATTAAAATAATCAATCTGAAATCAATAACCAAAAAACAATCATGGCTGATTTAAGTTGCAATGTTGCCGGTATCACGGCCCCAAATCCATTTTGGGTAGCCTCCGCTCCACCCGCAGACAAATTGTACAATGTTGAACGTGCTTTTCGTGCGGGATGGGGCGGAGTGGTTTGGAAAACTTTGGGAATTGATCCTCCCATCGTTAATGTCAGTTCACGTTATGGTGCAGTGCACTATAATGGTCAACGCATGATGGGATTTAACAACGTTGAATTGATTACTGACCGTCCGCTTGAAGACAATCTTAAGGACATCAAGCAAGTCAAAAAAGACTGGCCTGATCGAGCGGTTGTTGTTTCACTGATGGTACCATGCACTGAAAAAGACTGGCAGTTCATTATTAATAAAATAGAGGACACTGGATGTGACGGAGTGGAACTGAATTTTGGATGCCCACACGGAATGTCTGAACGGGGAATGGGTTCTGCTGTCGGCCAGGTTCCGGAATACATTGAAATGGTCACCCGCTGGGTTAAGGAGTGTACAGACTTGCCGTGCCTGGTCAAGCTGACACCGAATGTAGCGGATATCTGCCATGCGGCAAACGCGGCAAAAGCCGGAGGAGGTGATGGAGTAGCTTTAATCAACACTGTCAATTCTATTGTTTCCGTTGATCTGGATTTGATGGCTCCCGAACCGACTATTGACGGAAAAGGCTCTCACGGCGGATATTGCGGACCGGCAGTCAAACCGATAGCTTTGCACATGGTGACAGAAATTGCCAAAGCTCCGGAAACGAAAAATTTACCAATCTCAGCCATCGGAGGAATATCAAACTGGCGTGATGCCGCCGAATTTATCGCAATGGGAGCTGCCGGTGTGCAGGTTTGTACTGCAGTCATGCACTATGGTTTTAAAATAGTGGATGACATGATTGACGGACTGAATAACTGGATGGACGAAAAGGGCTATGCGACGTTGGAGGATTTCAGGGGCATTGCTGTTCCAAATGTGACTGAGTGGCAATTTCTGAACCTGAAATACGACATCAAAGCCCGCATTGACGAATCGACTTGCATCCATTGTGGATTATGTCATATTTCATGTGAGGATGCTGCGCACCAGGCCATTCGTATAATAAAAGCAAATGGTGATCGACGATTTGAGGTCATTGACGAAGAATGTGTTGGTTGCAATCTCTGTATGTTTGCCTGTCCTGTACCGGACTGCATCACCATGGAACGAGTTGATTCAGGAACTGAATATCAGAACTGGACAACCCATCCGAATAATCCGATGAGGGTGGAAGAGAATTAAATCTGTAGAATATGAAAAACTAAATATAAGGAGAAAATATGTCAGTAATAATTAAAGGCGGAACAGTTGTCAACGCGGATCAATCATTCCGTGCGGATGTTTATTGTGATGACGGTATTATTCAGGCGGTAGGTCCGGATATGGATGCTCCTTTGGGAGTGGATGTTGTGGATGCCGGAGGATGCTATGTCATGCCCGGCGGCATTGACCCGCATACCCACATGCAACTCCCGTTCATGGGAACAGTTGCTTCAGAAGACTTCTTTTCAGGAACAACAGCAGGCGCGGTTGGCGGAACCACAATGATTATTGATTTTGTGATTCCGGGACCACAGGAAGATGTTTTGGAAACATATCACAAGTGGCGCGGATGGGCTGAAAAATCCGCTACCGATTACAGTTTTCATGTGGCAATCACATGGTGGGACGATTCAGTGCCCGATGCAATGGGAACACTGTGCCGTGACTATGGAGTCAATAGTTTCAAACACTTTATGGCCTACAAAGGCGCAATCATGGCAGATGATGAAATACTAGTAAACAGTTTTACCCGTGCACGAGAACTGGGCGCACTTTGTACTGTCCACGCGGAAAGTGGTGAGTTGGTAGATCATTTCCAGACGAAGATTTTTGAGAGCGGTATCACCGGGCCGGAAGGACATCCGCAGTCAAGGCCGCCGCAAGTAGAAGGAGAGGCGGCAAATCGTGCAATTCGTTTTGCGCAAATGATCGATGTGCCTTTGTATGTGGTTCATAACTCATGCGCTCATTCACTCAACGAAATTGCCCGTGCCCGGCGTGAAGGTCAGCGTGTATTTGGAGAAGTATTGGCTGGACATCTGCTGGTTGATGACAGTGTTTACCGTAATCCTGATTTTGAATTTGCCGCAGCCCACGTGATGAGTCCTCCATTCCGACCAAAAGCCAATAAAGAAGCTCTTTGGCGCGGTTTGCAGTCCGGAGATTTGCAGACAACAGCTACCGATCATTGCTGTTTTTGTGCGGACCAGAAAGCAATGGGAAAAGATGACTTCCGGAAAATTCCAAATGGAACCGGAGGTATTGAAGATCGAATGCATGTGCTCTGGACACATGGTGTCAATACCGGACGTTTAACAATGAGTGAATTTGTTGCAGTAACTTCCACAAACTCTGCAAAAATTTTCAACATATATCCGCGAAAAGGAATGATTGCAGCAGGTAGTGATGCAGATTTAGCAATATTTGATCCTCAGGCCACACACACAATTTCCGTAAAAACGCATCATCAAAATGTGGATTTCAATATTTTTGAGGGAATGGAATTGACAGGGATCAACGTGGCAACTGTCAGTCAGGGAAAAGTGGTTTACAAAGACGGTGATGTCCGCACGGAAAGTGGTGTAGGCCGTTATGTGGATCGTCCATGTTTTGCCCCATATTATGCTGCAGTTGAAAAACGGAGCTCTGCTATTGCTCCAACTTCCGTGGATCGTTCATCTTAATGAAAGAAAGTGTCCGGGTTGTAGAGGCTCGTAAAGTTGACTTGGTTTTCCAGACTTCAGACGGCCCGGTCCACGCTCTTTCTGAAATTGATTTGGAAATTAATAAAGGCGATTTTATTTCACTGATTGGGCCTTCCGGTTGTGGAAAAACGACGCTGTTACGTTTGATTGCAGACCTGGAAAAACCTACCGGAGGCGACATCCAGGTGAATGAGATGACTCCGGAAGAGGCCCGCTTGCAGCGTGCATACGGTTATGTTTTTCAGGCACCTGCTCTTTACCCATGGCGCACTGTTGAAGGCAACCTTAAACTGCCTTTGGAAATAATGGGCATCGACAAAACGGAACAGGCCCGACGTTCCAAAGAAGTTTTGGAAATGGTAGATCTTTCCGGTTTTGAAAAAAAGTTCCCCTGGCAGCTTTCCGGAGGCATGCAGCAACGCGTTTCTATCGCCCGTGCCCTTACATTTAATCCTGATTTGATGTTGATGGACGAACCGTTCGGTGCTCTCGATGAAATTGTCCGTGACCAATTAAACGAACATTTTCACCGACTTTGGGAAGAAACCCAGAAAACAGTAGTCTTTGTTACTCACTCCATTCCTGAAGCAGCATACCTTTCAACAAAAATTGTGGTTATGTCACCGCGTCCCGGAAAAATCATCGACATAATCGAAAGCACCCTTCCAGAAAAACGAACTTTAGATATGCGGGACACTCCGGAATTCCTTGCACTGTCGCACCGTATCCGGGAAGGTTTGCGGGCAGGTCATAGTTATGATTGACCAGATGTTATGAATTGGCTTCGTACCTCATCTTTTTTTTCGATTGCAGCCGTGCTTGCCTTCACCACTGTCATTTGGTATGGAGCAGCAGTTTATCTCAATTCAGATGTTTTGATAGATAAATATGATCGAAAAAAAATTGAGTGGAATTTTTCCAAACTTGTTGAAGATTCCTGGGCGATGAAACGTCCGGTTATGCCGGCACCGCACCAGATTATGCTCGACATGAAGAAGTCGATTTTTGGTTACAAAATAAGTTCCAAGCGCAGCCTGGTTTATCATGGATGGGTGACAATTTCGTCAACCCTGGTTGGTTTTGCAATGGGTGCAGTTTTAGGTATTTTGCTGGCAGTAGGAATTGTGCACGTATCAACACTCAACAAAAGTGTTTTACCCTGGATAATTGCTTCACAGACAATACCGATTTTGGCAATTGCACCGATGGTTATAGTTGTCTTGGGAGCCATTGGTGTAACAGGTCTTTTACCTAAAGCAATCATTTCTGCATACCTCTGTTTTTTCCCAATTGCAATCGGTATGGTCAAGGGTCTGCGCTCACCGGATCCAATGCATCTGGATTTGATGAAAACTTACAATGCATCTAAATCTCAAACATTTTATAAATTACGCTGGCCCACCTCGACTCCTTTTCTGTTTGCAAGTTTCAAGGTTTCTATAGCCATCAGTTTGGTAGGAGCGATAGTGGGAGAATTACCGGCTGGAGCAAGGGCCGGTTTAGGTGCCCGTTTATTGACAGGTTCATATTATGGACAGACAGTACAAATTTGGAGTGCACTGTTTGTCGCCTCGATTATTGCTGGATCATTTGTTTATCTGATGACAGTCATGGAAAACAGGGTTCAAAAAAGAATGGGTGTACAGGCATGAAAATTTCAGGAATTTTCTACTGGTTATTTATAATCTGTTTTCCAATCCAGTTTCTGTTTTCCAGGGACTGGATGTCGTTTGGAGTTAACACTTTTCTGTTTGCCCTGATGCCACTGATCGGAGCTGCAGCAGCTCTTTTTCGCAAAGGGGTAACCGTGCTGATGCCGGGTAAAATTGTGATAACTCTCGTGGTTGCATCCGGATGTATGGCAACCTTAAACAGTGTACATTCTGCAGAATCGGGTACAACTTCCTGGGGCATTTGGCTGTATGTTGTGACGCTGGCGGGTCTGATGTGGGAGGTAATGGGATTCTGGTCGAGGGTGGAAACCCAACTCAATAAAAAAACTGGAATTGTCATCAATTTACTTGTTCCATTATTATTTGGAGGGATGCTGCTTTATTTGTGGGAAATGTTGACGATAGGTTTCGAGGTACCACAGGTTTTGCTGCCGGCACCGTCCTTGATCGGAGTTGCTTTTGCAAACTCACTGGAAATGCTCTGGGCTGATTTTCAGCAAACATTTTTGAAAGCAGTGCTAGCCGGTTTTTTCATGGGTTGTGTCTCCGGAATTGTGGTTGCAGTTTTGGTTGATAAAGTTCCTTTTTTACAGCGGGGCCTGCTTCCACTGGGGAATCTGGCGAGTGCTCTTCCCATCGTTGGGGTAGCTCCAATCATGGTTATGTGGTTTGGGTTTGACTGGCAGTCCAAGGCAGCGGTTGTGGTTATGATGACCTTTTTCCCGATGCTGGTGAATACTCTTACAGGATTAAAGTCCACGGATCGAATGGAGCTTGACTTAATGCACTCTTATGCAGCAGACTACTGGCAGATGCTTCTTAAGGTACGTCTTCCGAACGCACTGCCTTTTATTTTTAACGCATTGAAGATCAACTCTACTTTGGCGCTTATTGGTGCCATAGTGGCGGAGTTCTTCGGTACACCGATTGTCGGAATGGGGTTTCGTATTTCCACCGAAATTGGTCGAATGAATGTTGACGTCGTATGGGCATCCATTGCGGTGGCAGCATTGTCCGGGTCGTTGTTCTATGCCTTGCTGGCTTTTTTGGAACGGCAGTTTACAGGATGGCACCCATCTTTCAGGGTCAGCTAACTTGCTTGTTGCAAACAAAAAGCTGACTTAATTTTAATCTCGAATGGAGAGAATTATGAGTATAATAAAAAAAGTAGTGATGGTGTTGCTGACAGTTGGGTTTGCATTTTCCACACAAGCAGCAGATAAAGTTACCATTCAGTTGAAGTGGGTCACACAGGCTCAGTTTGGAGGTTACTTTGTAGCCCAGGACAAGGGCTACTATCAAGCCGAAGGTCTGGATGTGACCATCAAGCCGGGTGGACCGGATATTGCGCCGCCTCAGGTTATAGCAGGAGGAGGAGCCGATGTAATCATCGATTGGATGCCTGCTGCCTTGGCATCACGTGAAAAAGGTGTGGCTCTGGTGAACATTGCCCAAATTTTCAAAAAGTCAGGAATGATGCTCACTTGCCGCAAAGACAGCGGGATCAAATCACCGGCTGATTTTCGTGGGAAAACGCTGGGAGTCTGGTTCTATGGAAACGAATATCCTTTCCTGAGCTGGATGAGCAAATTGGGTATTCCAACCACCGGCGGTTCAAACGGAGTGACTGTTTTGAAGCAGGGCTTTAACGTAGATCCAATTCTGCAGAAGCAGGCAGAATGTGTTTCAACCATGACCTACAATGAATACTGGCAAATTGTTGATGCAGGCCTCAGTCCATCAGAATTAGTGGTCTACAAATATGAAGATCAAGGTGTTTCTACCTTGGAAGACGGTTTGTATGTATTGGAAAAAAATCTGAGAAAAAAGGCTTTTGTCAGTAAAATGGCCCGCTTCCTCAAAGCTTCAATCAAAGGTTGGAAGTATGCAGCAGATCATCCTGATGAAGCAGCAGATATTGTCCTGGAAAATGACGATACCGGTGCACAGACAGAAAAACATCAGCGTCGGATGATGCGTGAAATAAACAAGTTGGTTGGCAATCAGCCCCAGGGCATTGGTTACCTGATTCCAGCGGATTACAGGCGCACAGTCGATGTTCTGATGTCATCTGATTCCGATCCTGTGATCTCCAAAAAGCCTAAAGGCGCATGGACTCACTCTATCTGGAATGCTATGTAATTCCATTTCAATTTCTAGTTCGGAAGCAACGCAGTCTTGTGTTGCTTCCGGACTCTTTCCCAGCACTTGCTTAAGTTACAATACTCTCCCTTTAATATCAACTAAGTATCTTCTAACTCTATTTCTCTTCCATGTTCTCTGACAGCACCTTTTAACATTCTTATAGTATCCTTTCGTTGATGCTCTGGAAGTTCTGCTATCATCTCTTTACACTTTTCTGCATTTCCATTTAATGCATACCTCTGTAACACCTGCAGGGTTTCGTGCTGTTGCAAGTGTTCAGGGTGTTTCACTTGTCCATCTGGATGTGGAATGAGGATATGTCCTAACTCTTTATCTGCTTGTCTCTTCTCTGTAGCATTCTCAAAGTTGTATTTGTGCATATCATACCTTTCATATTTTAGTGATTATTCAGTCAATGACTGAAGAATTGATTATTATTATTCGTTCTTCTTTTTTTGATGTTTTTTACCTATCTGAGAAATGGTGTCACCCTCAAATGAACCGTTAAGCATCTGAGCACTATTATAGATACCATTTCCACCACCTTCGTTTTCCCAATCTTCTTCGTTTTGAAGAATATCGGTATTTATTTCTTCATCCCATTCATCGCCGATAATATCAATACCGTGATCTATCGTTGGGAGTTTTCGTTTTTTTGATATATCGTCTTTTATCATATTATTATACCAATTACTATTAAACTGAATGCTATTATGAGAGCTATTCGTGTTTCGAAATCGCCCTCAGGCTTCAGGAAATTCATCTCTGGATGTATCGGATATCCCCACTCGTCCAGCTTTTCTTTATTCATATTATTTCATTTCTTTTAATATCATTTCTTTGACAATTTCTTGTTCTCTAGTACTTGCCGGTTTTATCTTTCGGAGTAATGCTAGAGCGCTTTGTCGTTTATCAAAATCCTCTCGCCACGCTTTGTGCAACTCAGTATTCTTGTTTTGCATTGCTTTGACTATTCTATCACGTTGATCATCAAAATACTCTCCAAAAGATGTTGTCATATTATCTCTCTTTTTTAATTACCATTTATTTCACAAGTAATTTATATTAATATTAATCCTCGCGAAGTCTGATGTAGTAGTAGTCGAACAATGTTTCAGGCTTGCATCAAAAATCACCACTCGATTTGCAATACTTTCTACCTTAGTACAGTCTTCCAGCTTAGTATATCCATCACAAGTGTTAAGTGATAATAATGCCGCATAATGGGGAAACTCATAATCAGTATGCATTCCGTGTTCATGTAAAGTTTCTCCAGAATATGGATAAAGATTGGCCTTCACACGTATCAAAGATTTTATGTCTAATTTCTGTAATATAGGAAGCATCTTCCCATAATGTGGACTACATGGATGCCCGATTCCCCAAAGTTCTTTTCCGTCATGGGGAGTTACTATAGCATTCGAATAAAACAAATGTACAAACATAAATAAATTTGGTGAATCATTCTGTTCAGAATTTTCATACTCTACAATATTTCTTTGCACATGCCAATCCAGCTACCTAGTAAAATAGGAATCAAACCGAAAAACCAACCGTAACTGAAAATAAATATAACGAGATTCTCATTATTCTCATGTAATTTGTCATTCCGGGTAAGCTAGTCGTTCTAGCGTAACTTATCAGTCCCGCGGAAGAGAGAATCCATGGGTGCTTCTACAAAGCTAATCCTCTTTCAAATATTGCAGACCTTCGATTGTCATTCCCGCGAAGCTTGTCCTCGGTCTGATTGGGAGCGGGAATCCAGGGGAAACTTCTACTTTTCCTTCATATTTGTCTCTTGGTAAAAAAAGGAAGCAAATTGTAATTTGGAAGTGGATTGTTTGAGATACTTCTGAAATTATGACACACTGTATAAAAATTTATTTTTTCAAACCGGACTTGATCTGTGATTAATATTTACGATCAGTTTGAGTACGAGAATTGAAGAACAACTCCTGGATTCCGGGTCTATGCTGCGCTTCGCCCGGAATGACAATGGAGGAAAATCTAAGGTATGACTGTCTAGAAATAAAGTTTGAAATTAAAAATTTGTCATCCCGAACGTATGTGAGAGATCTTATAAGATATCAGTACTTTGACAGATCTCTCCCTTCGGTCGAGATGACATGTCACAGTCGATAATATTAGCACCTTTCAAGAATTAATAACTAACGAGTTATTAAAAAAAGAGTAATTTTGTGATAACCAAAATTGAGATCACCCGCGACTGGCTGCCGCGTTATACCGGAACAGAGATTTCCGAATTTGGAGAATACATTTTGCTGACAAATTTCAGTAATTATTTGAGCAAATTTGCAAAACGTTTCGACTGTGAAATCAAGGGCAAAGGCCGTCCCATGCAGACTGCCACAAACAGCAATGGACTGAGCATCATAAATTTTGGAATCGGCTCTGCGAATGCGGCTACGATCATGGACCTGTTGACTGCCTGTAATCCAAAAGGAGTTTTGTTTTTAGGCAAGTGTGGAGGTTTGAAGCAATCTGCTGAAATTGGACGCTATATCATCCCTATTGCGGCAATTCGCGGAGAAGGAACGAGCAATGATTATCTGCCGCCGGAAGTACCTGCTTTACCTTCATTTAAGCTGCACAAATTTGTCTCTGATACCGTCCTGGACTATGGGCAGGAATATCGTACCGGTGTAATTTACACGACAAATCGCCGTGTCTGGGAGTGGGACAATAAATTCCGCAAGCGGCTGATAGACCTTTCTGCCATTGGTATTGACATGGAAACAGCTACTTTATTTATAGTTGGTCATGCGAATAAAATTTCCCGAGGTGCAATTCTCCTTGTTTCAGATATGCCGCTTATGCCTGAAGGAGTAAAAACTCAGGAAATGGACAAAAAAGTTACTGCAAAATATGTGGATATGCATCTCGAAATGGGCATCCAGGCCATGACCGATATAGAGGAAAAAGGTGAGGAAATCAAACACTTTGGTTACTGACAATTCGGCGAATGAAAATTGTGAGGAATACGATGATTACTGGAAACACTGAAAAAAATATTCGACCTCCTGCAGTGGCCTCAATGTTCTATCCAGGAGGTACTGCAGAACTAAGGAATGCAGTGCAGAATTATTTGAGCAATGCAGGCACAGAAGAAGACGTTCCCAAGTTGAAAAAAGGTGAAACTGCTGAATTACGCACACTGATTGTTCCACATGCCGGTTACATTTATTCCGGAAAAATAGCGGCTTCCGCCTATCGTCTTCTAGAGCAAAATCAAAATCAATTTAAAAGGGTTTTGCTTTTGGGACCGGCACATCGGGTATGGCTTGAGGGTGCGGCTTTTCCTGAGGCAGATGCCTTTCAAACTCCACTTGGTGAGATAACTCTGGATAAAGAGTTGATTGAAAAAATACTGGCGGAATTTTCATGGATTTCTGTCAGTGATGAGGCACATGCCGAAGAGCATTGTCTGGAAGTGCAGCTGCCTTTTTTACAGGAAACTCTTGGTGAATTCAAACTGCTTCCACTGGTTGTGGGAGATGCGAAAACAGAACTGCTTGCTGCACTAATTCAGCAATTTAGCGAAGACCATGAAACGCTTATTGTGATCAGTACGGACCTCAGTCATTTTCATGACTATCAAACGGCACGGGAAATCGATGCACGTACCGCAAATGCAATAGAACTTCTGGAGCAAAACCGGATTTCAACAGAAGATGCCTGTGGAGCATATCCGCTGCGGGGAGCTTTATTAGCCGCTTCTCAAAACCAATGGAACGTTCATCGGCTTGGCCTCTGTAATTCCGGAGATACTGCGGGAGATCGCGGACGTGTTGTCGGTTATGGCGCGTGGGCGATGACTGCCTGACCCTGGATTTATAAACGTATCGGAAGCCTCTTTGATCCCCAGTCTCCGGGATGATTTTCAATAAGTCCGGGACACTCAGATCCGCAGGAAATACAGAGTCCGGCTCCATCCAGATTCCAGTCGCTTAATTCATACCAGTCCCTGCCGATTAACAACTCACCACATTGATGGCAGTATGTGCTTGATCCGGATTTGTCATGAACATTTCCGACATAGACGTAACGAATTCCATTTCCCAGAGCAATTTCCCTTGCGCGGCTTAAAGTTGAGTGCGGAGTGTTTTCGATATCACGCATTTTCCAGTCCGGATGAAATGCGGAAAAGTGCAGGGGAACATCCGGACCTAAATTTTCCACTATCCATTCCGTCATTTCATGCAGTTCTTCCGGAGCGTCGTTTTCACCTGGAATGAGCAGCGTTGTCAATTCAAACCAAACTTCAGTTTCGTTCTTCAAATATAACAAAGTTTCCAAAACAGCAGCAAGTTTCCCTCCGCAAATCTTTTTATAAAATTTTTCGCTAAAAGCCTTTAGGTCAACATTTGCCGCATCCATGTTGCTGAAAAATTCTTCACGTGCTTCCGGAAGAATATAGCCTGCTGTGACTGCAACCGGATGAACACCAGAATCCCGGCAGGCCTGTGCGATATCCACTGCATATTCCAGGAAAATCACCGGATCATTGTAAGTGAAAGCGACGCTGCGGCAGCCGGAGTCTTTTGCAGCTTTGGCAATCATTTCAGGAGAAGCGGTTTCGGTGAGTCTGTCAAATTCACGCGACTTACTGATGTCCCAGTTTTGACAAAATTTACAGGTGAGATTACATCCGGCAGTTCCAAACGATAAAACCGGTGTGCCCGGAAGGAAATGATTCAGAGGTTTTTTTTCAATCGGATCAATGCAAAATCCGCTGGAACGTCCATAAGTTGTCAGTACAATTTGCTCCCCTTTTGCCTGGCGCACAAAACAAAGTCCACGCTGCCCTTCATGCAACTTACACAGCCGCGGACAAACTTCACACTGTATCCGTCCGTTGTTCAGTTTCTGCCAGTAGCGTCCAGGATGATCCATCTTGTTTTTCCTCGAAATGATGTAATTTAAGCATAGCAGAAATTATGCTTTGAATCTATAAAAACCGGATATTTCAATTTTCGAAGAAAAAACAGTTTAGCTCAGAAAAAATCTTTTTTCTCTTGACACTATTTTCTGCCTATGCGAACTTTCCAAGACAGTTGTAGTTTTTCTTTTGAAGTTTGTCTTTTACTTGTTATGTTGATCTTCATCCATCAGCAACACAATTCAACGAAGCACAACGCAATGTAAGAGTCTTTCTTCACTTTCCGTGTGCTCAGCATTTTACGCTCTCCTTGTGCATTTCTGTTTTTTCAACAACAGAATTCGTTTTATATATTGAATCTTCTCTTTTTATTCTTGCTAAGCCGCTCCCCTCCTTAGCAAGTTCATCCTGAATTATAAACCAAAATTTTCTCATGTCACTCAATGAACCGTTGACGGGAAATTTTAGAAACTTTTTAATGAGTAAGATTATGTTAAAAAAATGTAAAAATAAG
>Ga0310122_10000533_pt1 | contig 24127 bp, 26 predicted proteins | sample CB6_Bottom_1051__FD_203503 | JGI IMG/M metagenome (GOLD analysis project Ga0310122, IMG submission 203503) | Marine microbial communities from Western Arctic Ocean, Canada - CB6_Bottom_1051 | ecosystem: Environmental > Aquatic > Marine > Oceanic | place: Canada: Western Arctic Ocean | collected...
CCAGTAGTCGTCAAAGATGACAATAGTTTGGTCATGCATTAACTGTTGAACATAGTGCCAGTCATTAGCAATTGTTTTCAGGCTGTGACCACCATCAATAAAGATGAAGTCCATTTTAGGAAGGTTGGCTATGTTTTCCGGAAGAGAGTGAAGAGTATCACCTTTGTAAAGATTGATGTTAGCACCAGTGGCTAGTAGTTTTTTTTTGACCGTCTCTTTAGTAGGAGGCATTTTTGAAATCTCTTCCTTAAATTTTTCTAGAGTCAATTCTTCAAATAAGTCAAAGCCATAATAGTGAATAGTTTGAGGTAAATGATATTTCTGAGCGGTCTGAATAAGCTGCTCGGCTCGGTGGCCATTCCAGATGCCGATCTCCATGATATTTTTTGGCTTAATGGCATTAATTTCCTGAAAAAGATGGCCATAGCGCTTGGGCTCTTTAAGCCAATAATGAAGAGCCTTTTTAATCTTGTTGAACATGGGATTTATTATCACTCATTATTTTTAATTTGTTATTGATGAAAGAATTGTTTTTGAGAGTTACTCTACTGCCACCAAAAACAGGTTTCTTTTGATAGAGTGAGATAGCTAGGCGATTATTAATCAAACGATTGTCTTTAATAGTAGCATTAGACTGGTCCTTAATGGCGATGCCCATATCGCAGTTTTTTAATATATTATCCCTAATTAATGGCTCGGATCGTTCACCGATGCTAATGGCTTTATCACTACAACCGTCAACTATGTTGTCATTGATAAGAATATTACTCCAAGAGAGATCTATAGCATCGCCGCCGGTATTATAGAATTGATTGTTGGTGACGGTTGAGTAAGGGTGTACAAAATCAACATCAAGACTATCAGAGCTATTGTCTTTAAATAAATTATTTTTAATGGTTACTAAACCACCCTTGGTATTGAGACCATCGTCTCCTTGCGCTTTTTCAAAACGGGAATTGATAATTGTGCCATCAGCATTATGGAGAGCTAGCATGCCACTTACCAAGCTACCGTTAATAGTGGCCTGACTACCTGTTTGGAAGATAGTATGACTGAAGACGCTGTGGCGATTAGTATTGAAAATAGCAAAAACACCCCACGGCTGATCAGATCGGGCCGCTCTGAAGCTAATAGGCTTGTTAATAGTGCCGCGAGCAATAACAGGGCTATAGGAGATAATAGAGGCTTTATCACCCAGCCAGATTTTTGTTCTAGGAGCAATAGTTAATTGAGTATCGGCAGGGATAACGATGGTGTTAGGGAAGAAGTAATTGCCACTGGGCAGGAAGAGTTGGTTTTTACGTAGTAAAAATTGGGGATGCTGTTGAACAAATTGATGGGGAGAGATGATGGCTTGATATAGATTTTTAAAAGAGCCGGTTAGCTGCATGCCGTCTCTTTTCAGGTGAGGCAGTTTATCAAGATCGTGCTGATCATTTAGTCTATTGAAAGGGTCGTTGAAATAAGCTTTAGCCGCCTCTTCAAGTTTCTCGATGCGGTTTCGGAAATAAAAGTTATTTTTAGCTTTAGCATTATCCTTATAGAATAAAGGCTTTATTTTGTTTATGAGATTACTGGTAAAAGCTAAATCATTAGAGAGATTATTTTTAACATAATCTTTAAAATATTTATCTCGTTGGGCCTTAAATTGGGGTACGTTCCAGATTCTTTTTTGGAGTGAGCTGGGTTCACCTACGTTGATAATATTACTAGCTTCTTTTTTAGTGAAGAGAACGGAGTTATAGGGAATGGGCTTGAAACGACCTTCAGTGGCATCAAATAAGAGAACTAAATTATTACTTCCAGTACTATCACCAGCGTTATGATAAACTCCAGAGAGAATGCTAATAACATCTCGACCATAAAATCCTTCTAGATCAGCAACAAGAGGAATTATCTTTATAAACTCCTCGTCAGTAGCATGCTCAACAATATTAATTAAGTTGAGAACTGGTTCCAAGGCGCTAGGCATGTTAGTTAAATCAGCATTCCAACTTCGCCAGTAGCTAATGCCATCTTTAGTATAGATTGAGGGCAGAGAGCTGGCTTTATCTCGAATACCTAGAATAAGCGAATTAGGTGAAAGGGGTTGTTTTTCAATCCATTCCTGAGACCAGTGCTCAAAAGCAAGATAAACACCATGATCGCTACCATTAATTTTTAGATTTACGAAGCTTTCTTTAGGTGCTAGTAATCCCATCTTCTGAGACCGATAATTGTTAAGAGACATGGCAAAATAACGTCGGTCGGTAGGAATGACTAAGGTTAGTTCGCGCATGCCTTGGAAAAGTTTCTTGCGAGGAAACTTAACTAGGAAGGATTTTTTATAAGCATTCCAATGGTTAGCTTTGTTGCCTCGGTAGCGGATTTTAATCGGCCCCTCATAGTCAGTGGTTTTAAAATGAGCAGAAACCCAAGCCTTGTTGTCATCCTCTAAAGAGATAATACCAAAAGGATCTTTGGGCAGAGCTTGATTGAGATCCTGATATTTTTGAGGAGAGATAGTTAAGGTATAAGTATTGATACTATAATTAGTAAATATTGTCCAAGGTATAAATAATATATCAGACAGCTTTCTTAAGGAGCGATAAAGAGGCATTAGTCTTTGGAAGATGGGCTGACTAACAGTCTGAGCTCTGGTCATGCCAGGTAGTTTTATGGGGGTAACAAAAACAATAAAAGATAAAACTAATATAACCAGGCTGATAACAACTATTTTACGATATGGCAACATTAAAATTCCGAGGTATTTTTACCAGTCAAAAGCTCAAACTTTTTAATGGCGCTAATATTATTAAGATAGTTATTAATATTAGCAATATCAGCTGAGTGCTTGAGTCGGAGGGAGAGGCTGACTTCGTTTTTTTGGTCCTCATACTTTTTGAGGTGAAGTAACTCATATGATTGAATGTATTGTTGAAAGAATGGATTAAGGGAGTTGATGTTGAAGCTACTCTCAGTATGGAGAATTAAAATATAGTCAAAATTGTCAGAAACTGAGCCAAAGCCGAAACGGTAGAAGAGATAAATAACGATAGATAAAAATAGCGTGGTAATGACAGCCAGAGAGTAATGACTCATGCCAGTAGAGATGCCGGTTACTAAAGCGAAAAAAACATAAGCTAGATCACTGGTTTCTTTAAGAATGGATCGAAAGCGAATTAAGGTGAAGGCTCCGAAGATAGCAAAGGCACCAATAATATTGTGCTGAACAGCCATCATTATAGCTGTTCCTAAGACACCAATGATAATTAAAGTGAAGATGAAAGATTGGGAGTAAGAGAGGCCGTGGCGGGTTTTTTTATATATATAAACAATAATGAGTTGCAAAATAAAAGCAAAAAACAAGTTAAACAGAATAACTCCTGCGCTGAGTTCTGTTGGGTTGAGATTATAAAAATTAGTTAAATCCATGTTTACTTATTAATTGGTATTCGATTAAGACCTCTAAGAATAGCTACAGAATTACGATATTTAGAAAAGTCGTCTCGGCGTAAATTAAATTTAGTGATAGCTTGAGTAAACCACCAAGGCAATTTTTCTTGGAACTTAATCTCCATAACTACCTGATTACCACTAACATTGGTCATAAACTCTTGTTGGAGAAGGTCACTTGCCTTGCAAACAGCTATATTTTTATCAAAAGTTACTCTAACAGAATAGGTTAATTTGTCAAGATAAGCCAAGCGCTGATATTTAATAATGACCAGAGGCTTGTAATTGTGTCTTAAATATAAATAGCGAAAGCGTGAGGAGGGAATTTGCAAGGGATCTTTCCAAACCAAGCTTGAGATAGGAGTCCTTTCTTTATTAATAAACATATTATATTTATCCTTAACTTCTAGCCATATTTTATTTGAATTAGCCGACCATTGATCTTCATAAATACGAGCTCGTAATTTTTTACGAGCTAAAAGAGAGTCATCCTTGTTACGATAGTCATCAAATTGTGGAGTATCGAAATATAGAGAGTTAACTATGTAGAAACCTTTTTTAGCGTAAGGATCTAGGGTTAAAGAGGGAATCTTCTCCAAATAATCTCTTATTTTTAGAGCAGTATGCTGGTCTAGTATATATTTAAATTCAAAGCGTTTATTCATGTAATTGTTATTTCACTCGCCGGGCTACCAAAAAGAAAGCACTAGCAAAAGCTTCTGGCTCTACTCGATCTTTTCGATTATCACCAAAAACAATTTTAATTAATCTAGGCAAACTATTAATCAACTTAGCTAGAATAAATAATAGACCACGAAGAGTCTTGTCCAGAAAGCGTAGTCTGGTTTGGAGAGCTAGTCTTTGTATTAAAATGGCAAAAGTAGCTTGAGGCCCTTCTTGGGATCTTAACTCTTCTATTTGCCAGTCTTGAGTAAATAATTGTTGCAAACCAAACTTGGTAAAGCGCCAATAATCATGAGGGGCCTCATGAATGGGAAAGAGAAAGGGAACAGAAACAATTATTTTTTTGCCAACTTTTAAGACGCGCTGCATTTCTTTAATAGCCTGAGGGGGACGCTCTAAATGTTCTAAAACAGACAAGCAGAGTACGCAATCAAACTCCTGATCAGCAAAGGGTAGGTCATAAACACTAGCTACTATATCCACCCCCTTACCCTCTCTAATATCAATGCCAACGCGGTTAGGAAAAAACTGTCCATAACTAGGATTACCATGAGAACCAACTTCTAGGGTTCGCTCGTCGGTTTGATGGTGAGCGATCAATCGATTGAGATTATCCCTAGTGATTTTAGGAGTTAAGAGATCAATTAGTTTTTTCTTTATTTTTTTCATAGAAAATTAATTATATGAGTGGCTCTTTTTCTCCATGAATATTGACTAACATCAAGACGAGCTTGGGTTGCTAGTTGACGGGCCAGCTCCTGATGTTGAGCCAGCTTTTTTATCCCCTCACCGAGACTGATGGCGGTGGGTTCTACTAGCAAGGAATTATTTGCATTAAGCACTTCTTTTATAGAGATTAGATTAGAGGCTATAATTGGTCTCTCACTAGCCATGTACTCGAAGAGTTTTAGAGGAGAGGTATATTTTTCCGAAATATCTTTTTCTTTAGTGTTAGGCAAGAGAAGGATGTCGGCCGCTTTTAGATATAAAGGGATTTGAGAATGAGGTCGTTTTTCTATTAGCAAAACATTATTAGGAGTTTCTTTATTTAATTTGTTGATTTCTTTCTTTGTACCGCCGACCAGAACAAATAGGTAGTTGGGCAATTTTGAAGATGCTTGCAGAATATTGTTAACTCCTTTCCATGAGTGAAGAAAAAAACTACCCGTATACATTACTATTTTTTTATCGATAGGCAGATTGAGTTTTTCTCGCGCTTCTTGTTTACTGACGTCAATAGCAAATTTTTCTAAATCTACTCCATCAGCCGCTATCAAGATTTTATTTTCTGGAATACCAGCTACTACCAATTCTTTTTTCATAATATTAGTTAGAACAACTAATCGATAGGCTCTTTTCCAAAGGTAGCGATGAACAGGTTTTATCTTTTTTGGTAGGGAGTGGATTTCAAGAATGATTTTTTTAAAGAAAAGGCTAGTTAATAGAGTGCGAGAATATACTAAGTCGTATTTTTTAAACCAAGAGTATACTTTGGCTGCCTTAAGGAAGCTAGCGGCGGTTACTAGATACGATAATTTACCTAGAATAAAATCTAGAGGGATTAGATCAATGCAGGGCAGGTAAATAACTTTGAAGTTAGGGGAGATGTCGTAGTAGGAGAAAGGATTTTCCTTAATCTTGTTGAAACGTCGGGGAATAATTAATTCCAACTCTATGCCAAACTTGGCAAAAGCTTGGCACATTTCCATTATTTGAATGCCATGAGCCTTCTCGGTGGGAAGGCGTACATAGTTGATATATAGAATTTTCATGTTAAGAAGTTCGTTTGGTGACAACTTCTAGCAGGCTCTGTAAGGCTGTTTCTTTTAATAACCTGAGCGTTATTAAATAAATAAGAATTGCTATCGGAATAATGAGCCAAACAACAATATTCAGAAGTTGCATTAACCAAACTAGAACGCCCATTATTATAGTCGCTAACAGTATTTTATTCAAACGATTTCCTAGTTTGAAATCATTGATTTGCTTCATTTTGAACCAGATAAAGGAGTTGCTAATCAGTTGGGTTAGTATGGTCGAAATAGCGGCTCCTTCAATGCCCCAGATGGGAATCAAGAGGAAGTTGAAAGCGATGTTGCTACCAGCCGCTAGAGCTGAGTATTTAATAAACTCGTTTTGTTTGTTGTAGGCGAATAGGGCATTGCCAATAATAGTTATAGGAAAGTTTATCAACAAACTGAAAAGAAGAATTTGAAAAGTAGTAACAGAGGCGTGATAACCACTACCAAAGATCAAGTCGATAAAATCAAAACCAACAATAACACCACCTATAGTGAGTGGCAGGGAGAGCATAAAAATAGCTTTTAAAGATTTAACTATTAAATTAGAGAACTCTTTTTTGTCTTTACCAGCTAATCTGGTGAAGGCGGGAAAAGATGAGGTGGCGATAAGAGCGGGTAAGGTATATAAGACAAGAATAATTTTTTGAGCCACAGAATAGAAACCAATATCCTCAACATCTCTTAACCAGCCCAACATGATAATGTCAGTGTTAAGAATAATGCCAGTTAGCATTCCTAATAGAGCAAAAGGCCAGGCAATATAAATAATTTTTTTAACTAATAATCTATCAAAACTGGATGATATTTTTTTGAGCCAATCTCTGATAATAAAAATAGCGACCAGCAGACCGACGCCACTACCAACTACATAAGCCAGCGCCAGACTTTCTATGGTAGAGATTGTCATCAAAGCCCATAATCCCAAGCCAACGATAACAATCTGAGTAATAATATTTACTATCGCCTCCAAGTGCATCTTTTCTAACGCTCTGGTAATAGAGAAAGAAAAAACTCTTAGACTATCAAATGCAACTAATAAGGCGGCAAAAAATATTAAGTTCTGGGGCAGATCTATATTGGTAAAAACAGGAGTTAAGAATATAACTGCTAGGAATGATATTAGAAGGAAAAATAACTTGATAAAGAATGCGGTGGAAAAATACTGAGCTTGCTGATCAGGATATTTAACTAGCTCTCTGGTAAGTACTGCTCCTAGACCAGCATTAGCAAAGAGAGTAAAGAGGGCAGCCAAACTGAGCACATAAGAAAAAGTTCCCCAGTCTGAAGCACCAAGGATTCGAGCAGCATAGATGACTAATACTGCTCTGATTAGGCGACCGGTAACTTCACCACCGGTTAGCCAAAGAGTATTTCTAACAATCTTATTCCACATTCTATTTATTAAGAATACACCGCTCTTGCTAGAGCCGTGAAATTTAGAAGGTTAATTCTTAACAAAAAACATTCTCAAGGTCTTGATAACAATGCCTAGATCAAGCCAGAAAGATTTGTTTTTGAGATAGAAGATATCATATTGCAATTTTTGATAAGCATCCTCTACTGAGGCACCATAGCTATAATTTAACTGGGCCCAGCCGGCGATACCTGGTCGGACAAGATGACGAAGTTCATAATGAGGAATAACCTTCTTCAAGTCTTCAGTAAATTCTGGTCTTTCTGGTCGAGGACCAACAAAAGAAGCCTCACCCTTAATAATGTTCAACAATTGAGGTAGTTCGTCGAGATGGCTACGACGAAGAAACTTACCCAAAACTGTTACTCGATCATCACCTTTTTGGGACCACTGAGCGCCTTCTTTTTCAGCATCCTTGGTCATGGTTCTAAACTTGTATAGCATGAACTCTGACTCGTACTGACCAACTCTAGTTTGTTTATAAATAACCGGTCCTCGAGAAGTTAATTTAACTAACAAGCCAATCAGGATCATCAAGGGCGAGAGGATGATCAACATGAGAAAAGCCATAATTATTTCACAAGGTTGTTTGATAGTTTCATAGATCTTATTCTGACTAACTAGATTTTCTAAGAACCAAACCTCACTCAATTCTGACAGAGGAACTTTTCTAAAGATTCTTTCATAGAAAGAGGCGATATCAATAGTTTCTATCCCTAAAGCCAAGTTGCGATAAATAGCGCGAGCGGCTTTAGAGTCTTTCTTGATGTGATCGGGAATGGCAATAAGATTGATGTTTTCGGTAATGATGATCTGACTGATATGATCGATCTCTTTGTCTCCTATCTCATCTTTGAGCCAATACTTTATAGTGTAACCAAGCTGAGGATTGTTCTCTATCTGCTTAACAATCTCTTGAGTAGTATCATTGCTACCAATCAAAAGTACATTGGTGCTAGGGATAGAGGAGCTGATAAGTTTGTTATAAAGGCGTCGCCAGCTGAATCCTAGAACAGCAAAAAAGGCGAGCAGAATAAAGAGGTTGGTTTTGGGCGCGATATCCAAAGGAAGGATGTAGAAGGTAGTAATAGCTAAGCCAGCACTAACAATTAGAGCAGCGCTGAATTTTTTAAAGAAATCCAGATCATTTTTAAGATGACGAATATCATAAAGACCAGCAATATAGAAAATAAAGATCCAAAAGATGAAGATATAAGTAAAAGGTCCAAGATGAACATCTACTATTTGAGTATCAAAAGGTTGGTCATAGCGGACTAACAAAGTTAGGGCAAGTGATAAATAAAGTATTAAAATATCACCCACCGCCAGTATTATTTGTTTTATCTTGACAATGCTATTCATGCCCTAGTATCCTACTAAAATATGGGAAATAGTCAAAGGTTTTACGTGCTATTGAAGAGATAAAAGCACTCCTTTAGTAGGTATTTTCTATTTATAATGAATCTAGTGTATAATACTTAAACAAAGGTCTACCAATTCAATTTATCTATTATGAAAAAAGTTACTATCTACTCCACCCCCACTTGTGTATATTGCAAAATGGTCAAGGAGTTTTTTAAAGAGAATAAAATAGACTATACCGAGAAAGATGTTTCCGTAGATGATAAAGCAAGAGAGGAAATGGTTGATAAATCTCATCAAATGGGAGTACCAGTGATTGATATTGAGGGCGAGATTTTTGTCGGCTTTGATAAAGACATCTTATCTAATGCTTTGGGGATATAATTATGTACGATTTGGTTATTATAGGAGGTGGTCCAGCTGGCGTCGGAGCCGGGGTTTACGCTGCTCGAAAGAAGATCAAAACTCTTTTAATTACTGAAGATTTTGGGGGGCAGTCGATGTTTTCTCCTGATGTTAGGAACTGGATTGGTAGTAAATCATTAACTGGTTTAGAATTAGCTAAAATATTGGAAGAGCATTTGCTGGATTACAAAGATGATATTGATGTGTGGAAGGGCGATTTGGTGAAGAAGGTAAGTAAGAAGAGCAAGGGCTTTACTATTACTACCAAAAAAGGCCAAAAGGCAGAAACCAAAACTATTTTAATCTGTTCTGGTAGTCGACGAAGGAGATTGAGTGTACCAGGAGAAGACAAGCTAGATGGCAAGGGCTTAGCTTGGTGTGCCACCTGTGATGCTCCAATGTTTAAAGACAAGGTAGTAGCTATTATTGGTGGTGGTAATGCTGGTTTGGAAGCGGCTCTAACCCTTGATGCTTATGCCAGCAAGCTTTATCTGATACAAAGAAGTGATAGATTAAAAGGAGATGCAGTTACTCAGGAAAAGGTGATGAAGTTGAAAAAAATGACCGTTATTTTCAATGCGTTAACTCAAGAGATTTTGGGAGACAAGTTTGTTTCGGGACTTCGTTATAAAGATGCCAAAACTGGCAAAGAAGAAACTTTGGAGTTAGAAGGTGTTTTTGTTGAGATTGGATCTGTGCCCAATATTGATTTTGCTAAGAGTTTAGTTGACCTTACTGACTGGAACGAGATCGTAGTAGATCACAAGACTCAGCAGTCATCTCAAGCGGGTATTTGGGCAGCGGGCGATGTTTCTGATGTTTTATATAAGCAAAACAATGTCTCGGTAGGAGATGCTATCAAAGCGATCCTTAATATTTTTGATTACTTACATAAAAACTTCTAGCTTGACTTTTCAATAAATTTATAGTATAATACAGGCAGTTAATCGGAGTTCTTTAAAAAAAGGAGAAGACCATGGATGGTCCCATAATTCTGAGATTCGAGAATCATCGTATGATTCTAGGTGACAAGGATGTCAAAAAACCGATCGATCCGGAAAAACGAGTCCTTATCATCCAACTACCAGGCTGTTTCCTGGCAACAGATGATATCCCAGAAGAAGCAGATGATCTCTCGGAAGAGCCGGCTGATCCTGATTACTATGAAGGGGGAACCGACTTCTGAAACAAATCCCCTGGCTAAGGCCAGGGGATTTTTTATAACCGAAAGTATTCTTTAAGTTCTTTTTCGTTAGGAACCTTCTTTGATTCTAGACAGAGAACATGATCTGAATCTATTTCCAATAACTTACAAATCTTGTCTAAAGCCAAGCGGCAGTTGTATGGTAAAACGTAAACGCCTTTTTGAAGAGAGTAGGCATTCCACTGCTTAATTACCCTTTTAAAGTTGTTTTGAGCAGTTTTATTACTGCCCGGAATATCATGAATGATGAGATACCATGATTTCTCCCATTTTTTAGGGAAGCGAACTCTTTCTAGAGCTTCCTGAAGGGCCATTTTTCTAACCATTGATCGGCCAGTGGCAGTTAGATCTAATTGAAGAGTATTATTAGGTAGTTTCTTTAATTGAACGAAATGCTTGTTTTCCAGCTCTCTTATCTTCTTAGCCCGAGAACGAAGCATTTTAACGGCTCGATCTTTAAAATATTGCTTAGCAATACGATGGAGAAAATATGGAGAGGAGTCGGCAGCGGGAATAATGGCTGGCTTATCGGCCAATCTCATCATCGTATCCCGAGTTAATGTTTCTTTGTTCCAGATAGTAGACATATAAATGCTCGCTTATTATAGCTATTTCAAAGATGATTTCAAGTAAGAGTTGATAACAAATTAAAATCAGCTATTTTTTTAGTAAGAATTGGGGAGAGTTGATGGTATGGATTGCCTAAGAGAGATGTGATATTAGTTAGAGTATGAAGAGGGCTCTTGGAATAATTGTTATTTTAATAATTGCTTTTTTGTTAGTGATGGTTGTTGCTAACAGAAAGCATGATGATGGTGGAGAGACGGTCTTAAAAAATCAATTAAAGGCTGATACTTATGGTGGTCAGAATCCAGCGGAGACATTGAAACTGTTAGTTGAAGCTCTCAAAGATGAGGATTTGGAATTAGCGAGCAAGTATTTTGCATTGAATGATGATGGAAGTAGGGAAGAGTGGTTGCGATTATTAGAAGAAGTTCAAGAAAGAGGTGGTTTGGCTGATTTAATTAATAAATTAGATCAAGCTCAACCTTATGTAAAAGATATTTCTCATAAAAATGACTTTAAATTTTTCATAGCTGATGAAAAGGGAGGAGTAGAGACGGTAATTAATTTAGAAAAAAATAGTTTTTCTGGAGTTTGGAAAATAGAGAGTTTATAAAATGAGATTTAACAGGTTAACAATATTTTTAGTTATTATCATCGCCTTAGGCTGGTTAACTTCTAGTAGCTTGGCTTATGAGGTTCATACTCATAAACAGCTAACTGAAGCGACTATCGAATTATTTAACCAGAGCTTTCCCGAGCATCAGATAGAGGGTGAGTTGAAGGAGGCCTTGATTATTGGTTCTGAAGAGGAAGATACAGCACCTCGTCATTTATTTCATTTTTATGATCCAGTTAATAACAGGGGTTTAACATTAAAAAATAAGAATTGGTTGAGTGCTAAAAAGTGGGCGGAGGATGAGCAAAAGCAAATCGCTCTCAAAATTCCAACTTTTTTTGCCAATCTACCCCGATTAGCTATTCCTGAAACAAATTATACTTGGCAGAGGGCTTTTAATAGTTATCAGCAGGGGGATAAAGCTGAGGCGATGAAGGCCCTAGGCCATGTTCTTCACCTCTTGCAAGACGTCTCGGTCCCAGCTCATACCCGTAACGACCCTCATATTGATGGTGATTCTTATGAAAAATTTGCTGCTGAACAAAAAACTATTGATTGGCAAGGTCAGCGGTTGGTAGAACTTGATAGATTTGCTGCTTATTTTGATCAATTAGCCAATTACTCAAATAATAATTTCTATAGCAAAGATACTATTGGCTTAACTGACTATGATGCCCCTCAGCCTGATTATCTAAGATTTTATCAAGGTCATTATTATGGTGTAAAAAAAGATAAACAAGGGGAGTATTTTCTTTCTCGTAAGTCAGGGCCCAGTCTATTATTTGCTAATCGTTATGATATAACTATCGACACCCCAATCGTTCTTCATGATTATTGGCAGAGACTTTCTCCTAAAGCTGTTCGCTATGGAGCTGGCATAATTCATTTGTTTTTAAATACTCTTGGTGAAAAACTCACAACTACTCAAGAAGAGCAGAGCGTTGAAAAGCCAGTTATTTCAGATATCAATTTAGAAGATGATAAACCGGATAAGGGTTCTCAGAATTTTTCTGATGACGAGGTTATTGAGGAGGCCTTAAAAACACTAGAAAATGCTCGATTAGCTCTTCTAGTATTACAAACCAGATTAGGTGGTATGGGCGGTGTAGCTAACGAATATTTTGAAGAGCAGGTAATTGAAAAAGCAAAAGAAGAAGTCGAAGAGAAGCCTCAAGATGAGGCTGAATCTTTGCCTGAGGAGGAGAAAAAGATGACCGAGCCACAACAAGAAGAGGTGGTTGAGGAGATGCCTGTTATTAGTCGGAGCACTGTTGCTAGCGAACCCCCAGTATATATCAAAGAGGATTTTAGTGGTCCTAAGGCTAATAATTTAGTAATTAGCGAGTTTCTGTTTGATGCTGAGGGAAGTGATAAGGGCTTGGAGTTTATTGAGTTATACAACCCTACAGACGATGTGGTTGATATTTCCGAGTGGTCTATTCAGACAGGTTCTAAAAAGAAAAATTTTGAGAATGATAATCTGATTGCCTCAAAAGGCTTTTTCTTGATCTGGTTAGGTGAGAGTGAAATAGCTAATATGATTTGGAAGAGTGGTAGCTTAAAAAATACCGAAGGATTTATTTACCTGGTTGATAATAAAGAGGTGGTTATTGATAATAATGATCCTAATATTATCGACTTAGTTGATTACAGAAAAGAAGATTTTCAAGGTTTTGTAGCTGATAATAGTTTAGAAAGGGTGGCCTGGCAGAATAACATCTGTCTTGGTCAGCAAGGTATTGGCAGTACTTTAGAAGATGCTTGTGATAGTGGAGTGGCTAAAGATGATTTTCTTGTTCAACAATCTCCTAATCCTCAGACTACCGAGGTGATATTAGCTCCAGAAGCTGATTGGTTAAAATCTTTAACTTATTTCAAAGATCCTCGCGATGAAACAACTTATTTGATAGATATAACTTTTGATGAATATCCATTTATTCCAGAAACAACTGATAAGTGGAAGATCATAGCTTTTTATAAAGATGGTAATCCAACAGCTGATGAATCTATTGGCACTAGAGATGATTGGGCTCCAACAGACACCGATAATCTCTTAACTATTAAGTTTCCTAATTATACTAGTAAATCTACTCGGCAATCTTTGATTCTTCCTGATACTAGTGAGGGATTTGGTAATGGTTGGGGTGTTATGAATTCTGCTTACAACCTAAATTATTTAGAAGATAATCGTATTAGACTGGAGACTGATGAAGCTGTTGATTATCTTACCCTGGCCTTTTATGACTTTAGTAGTAGTGGGGGAGGTAGTCAGAACTTCAAACTACAAGGAGTTAATACCACCAAACACTATCGAAAAACTGATTTACCAGGTTTTTCTGCTCCATTGATGACTGGTGATGTGGCAGCTGAGTTTGATAAGGAGGAGTCCATATTAGTACTCAGCTGGCCCGTGGCTCGGGATGATGATACACGGGATAGTTTGTTAACTTATGAGATAAAGATTAATAATTTGAATACGAGTGAGGAAGAGGTGATAACAACGAGTGAGTTATCTTACAACAGAAGAGTTAAGCCGGGAGATAGCTTGATTATAGAGGTTGGAGCAGAAGATGAGTTTGGGACTATCTCAAGTTCTAAATCGGTAGAATGGCATTATCCAGCAGTCCAAATGGTTATTGATCAGACTCAGGCTAATGATTGGAGCTATCAGGTAGGCGATAAAAATTTAAATTGTTCTCAGTGTCCAATCAAAGCTAGCTTGCAAAGCGTTAAATTAACAGCAACTCAGACGATAGATTTGGTGAGTATTAAGTTAATTCAGAGTGGCACATATGGTGGTGGCGTACGTCTTCAAATATTTTCTGATCTTGATAATAAACCTGACTTTGGTCGGTTGTTAGGCTCAAGAATCTTGACCAATATCTATGTTTCAGATGACGAATATCAATTAACATTTATATTTGATCAACCAATAACTTTTGAAAAAGATAAGCTCTATTGGCTGGTATTAGATAGTCAGCATTCTGATGGTAGGGCATATTATAAGAGCTCTATCAAAAATGCCATTGCCACAGGAGATCCCTACAGCTCAGGAGTACTTGGTTTGGGTCATAGTGGTAGTTGTGATGAACATAATCCAAATTACTGCTACTTTGTTATTCCTTATATAGCAGATGCTGACTGGTTTATGAGAGTTGGCTTGTTGGAATAAAAAAAGGCGACTAACTAGTCGCCTTTGGTCTTATTCTTCGCTATCATCACTTGCCTCTTTGTTGATGGCATCCAAAGTCTCTTTGCGGTGAACAGGAATCTCTTTGGGTGCATCAATGCCAAGATGAACCTTATCTCCTTTGATCTGAACAACAGTGATAATAATGTTATCACTGATAACTATTTGTTCATCTTTCTTCCGTGATAGAACCAGCATAACAAGCTCCTATTTTGTTAGATCTGAAACATTGTAGAGGAACTGGTTAAAAAATGCCTTAAATAATGCAATTTGTCAAAAAAAAGAGGGGTAATATTACCCCTCTATTACTTCAGTTAATAGCAACTGGCCGTTGCTCTGCAGAGTTTTCTAGTAGTTTCTTTTCTTCCGCTATTTTGATGGCATTAAAGATTTCTAATCTATGAATAGGAACCTCTCTTGGCGCTTCAAATCCCAATTTGACCTTGCCACCGTGTATACCCACAACGGTGACAGTAATGTCATCACCAATTTTAATTTGTTCATCGACGAACCGAGACAGGATGAGCATATGCATCTCCTTCTACTGTTTAAGTGCCTTCCCCCTTCCTTTGAGGATGTCTTGTACTGTCTATAAAGTAACATACTTGCTTTAAAAAGGCAAGCAGAATATAATCCAGTTATTATGATTGCTATTCTTCACAATATTCGCAGCTTACATAACGTCGGCTCTATCTTGAGAACAGCCGATGGGGCAGGAATAAAGAAGGTATATCTTTGTGGTTTTACACCCTCTCCCTTAGATCAATTTAATAAAGTTCGTCCTCAATTAGCTAAGGTAGCTTTGGGAGCGGAAAAAATGGTAGCTTGGGAAAAATATGGTCAAGCCTCAAGATTAATAACCAAATTAAAGAAAGAAAATTACGATATTATTGCTTTAGAGATTAATAATCAATCGGTGCCGTATTATAAAATCAAGAAGACAAAGAAGAAGACGGCTTTGGTAGTAGGGCATGAGGTTAAGGGTCTTCCCCAGTCTGTTTTGACTAAATGTGATAAGATTGTAGAAATACCTATGAAAGGACAGAAGACCTCCCTAAATGTTTCAGTGGCTTTTGGGATAGTCGCTTTTTCTTTACAGCAGAAATAAATGATAGGAAAAACAACTTTTTATTTAATAATTGTTATTGGTATAGCGGTGGCGTTAGTTTTATTGAGCCAACTAATGGAGAGTAGTTGGCGGGTTTTGAAGAATAAGAATCCAGCTGAATTAATTAAAGAATCTTTGAACTTAACTGATAATAAAATGGATGGAGAGATTATTATTGGCCAAAATAGTTGGCGGTTTGATTTAGCTGAGACGGCAACGGCTCGAGCCAAAGGATTATCAGGCAGAGAATCTTTATCATCAAAAGAAGGCATGCTGTTTGTCTTTAACAAACTGGCAATACATAGTTTTTGGATGAAAGGGATGTTGTTTCCATTAGACTTCGTTTGGATCAAATCAACTGAAGAGGGGCGGGGAGTGGTGGTTGGTACAACCGAGAATGTACCGCCTTTAAATCTTCAAAATATCAAGTTTTATTCACCCCCTGAGCCAGTGGATTTGATTTTGGAAATCAGAGCGGGCTTGGTGATGGAGAGGGGTGTGAGGAAAGGGGATGTTGTAAGGATAAATTTTTCAGATTAAAATTAAACCAATGAGTCCTAAGAAGTCTAAAATCGCTATTAATGGGTTTGGCAGAATCGGGAGGTTGTTTTTTAGGCAGGCTTTTAACAAGTTTGATATAGTGGCAGTTAATGATTTGAGTGATATTGATAATCTAGCTTACCTTTTAAAATACGATACCGTTTATGGCAACTTTGATAAATCGGTGAGGGTAGAGAAGGGCCGGAAGAATTATTTGATAATTGGCAGAAAGAAAATATTAGTTTTGCAAGAAAAAGATCCTCGCTATTTGCCTTGGAGAAGATTGAAAGTTGATTTGGCAGTAGAGGCTACTGGAGCTTTTAATACATACAAGCAATCAAGAGCTCATCTGCGAGCTGGGGCTAAAAAAGTAGTGTTAACGGCACCCTCTAAAGATGAGGAGCAGAAAGATGCTAAGACGGTTTTGTTAGGAGTTAATGAGGAGCAATTCAAGATTTGTAAAATAACCTCCAACGGCTCTTGCACTACCAATGCTTCTCATCCTTTATCAGCTATCATGGCGGAGACGGTGGGGATAGAGAAGGCTTTTCTCAATACTATTCATGGCTATACCGCTACTCAAAACTTGGTAGACGGACGAGCTCGAGGTAGTGATGTGCGACGGGGCCGAGCGGCGGCAATGAATCTAATCCCTACCACCAGTGGCGCCAGCATCTCGGTAGCTAAGGCGATTACTGAATTAGAGGGGAAATTTGATGCTATGGCCATTAGGACACCAGTGATATCGGGATCATTAGGTGACTTCACCTTTGTTTCTAAAAAGAACACTTCGGTTGAGCAGGTTAATAGGATCTTTAAGAAGGCGGCTCGGACGGCTCGTTGGAAAGATATTTTAGCCGTAACAGATGAGCCAATCGTCTCTTCTGATATTATTGGTCAATCTTACGGCTCTATTGTTGATCTCTCTTACACCAAAGTGGTGGGGGGCAATTTGGTTAAAGTGTTAACTTGGTATGACAATGAGTGGGGCTATGTCTCTACTTTGGTTAAGCATGTGGAGAAATCAGTTAAAACTTTATGATCATATATTTAGGCACAGATCATGCCGGTTTTGAACTCAAAGAGGTGGTGAAGAAGTTCTTGTTAGATAAGGGCTATCAGGTTAAGGATTTTGGAGCTTACTCATACAAGAAAAGAGATGATTATCCAGATTTTATTCATCCGGTAGGAAGAGCAGTAGCTAAAAATCCTAATCGGGACAAGGGGATTATCTTTGGTGGTTCGGCCCAAGGGGAAGCGATAACGGCTAATCGATATAAGGGCGTTAGAGCGGTGGTTTTTGATCGTTATTCAGCTAAAGTGATCAAGCTGTCTAAAGAACACGATAACTCTAATATTGCTTCTTTAGGGGGATTCTTTCTTAATAAAAAAGAGGCTTTGAAAATAGTTAAATTATGGCTGAAAACCCCTTTTTCTGAGGCGATGAGACACAAAAGAAGAATTAAAAAAATTGATAAGTAGGGGAGAGTTAATAATATAATCCCCCTTTGTTGGGGATTTTTGTATAATTAAAAGAATGCAAGTTATTCCATCAATAAATGCCTCCAATTTTGAAGCGGTAGAGGAGTTGGTTGGTAAGGCAAAAAAATTCTTGCCCCGGACTACCGGCTGGCTGCATTTTGATATTGGTGATGGTGCCTTCTCCTCTATCAAGACCTGGGATGAGCCAGCAGAATTTAAAAAATTAAAATTAGGCTCATTAAAATCAGAAGTTCATTTGATGGTAGAGGATCCAGAGGTGGTGGCCAAATCTTGGTTAGAGGCTGGAGCGAAAAGATTAATCGTTCATTTAGAAGAAACAAGGAATCTGGAGATAATCTCAGATCTTTGCCAGCAGTATAAAGCGGATCTTATGATAGCTATCAATCCAGATACGATTGTGGAGAACCTACTTCCCTACCTCGATGAAATAAAATATTTTCAGATTCTAGGGGTAACGCCGGGAAAGGCTGGTCAGCAGTTTCAAAAAGAGGTTTTAGAAAAGATAGAGCTTTTGCGGGAGCGGGCTCCTAATGTTAAAATAGAGGTTGATGGCGGCGTTGATTTGGAGACCGCTAAATTAATAAAAGAAGCTGGAGCGGATATGATCGTGTCCGCCAGTTATGTATTCAATAATGCCGAGCCTAAGGAGGCGTATAATCAATTAAAAGCTATCTAATAATGGATAGATTGGATGATAAAAAAATAGAGTTTTTAGAAGAGAAGGCGGCTGAGATCCGTTATGATACCATTAATATGGTTATTAAGGCTGGCTCTGGTCACGTGGCCGGTCCTTTGGATATGGCGGATATTTTTACCGCCCTCTATTTTCACATTTTGAATCATAAGCCCAACAAGCCTGATTGGTCTGATCGAGATCGACTAATTCTATCCAATGGTCATATTTGTCCGGTGCAGTATGTATCATTAGCTCACGCCGGTTATTTTCCAGAAAAAGAGTTAAAGACCTTGAGGCGATTAGGCACTCGTCTCCAAGGCCATCCTCATCGATCAGCTTTGCCGGGGATAGAAACCACCTCGGGTCCTTTAGGATCGGGCTTGTCTCAATCTTGTGGTGTGGCGTTAGCAGCTCGTTTAGATCAAAAGAAATATCGCACCTACTGTCTTATGTCCGATGGTGAGCAAGAGGCGGGTAATACGTGGGAGGCGGTCATGTTTGCTGGCAAGAACAGATTGAATAATCTGACGGCAGTGATTGATCGGAATAATATTCAGATTGATGGTATGACCGAGGATATTATGCCTCTAGAGCCATTACAGGATAAGTATGAGGCTTTTAATTGGAATGTTTTAGAGATTGATGGACATAATATAGAGGCTTTTGTAGATGCGGTTAATGAGGCCAGAGCTACTTATGAAAAACCGACTGTGATTATCGCTCATACGATTGCTGGCAAGGGAGTTGATTTTATGGAAAGCGATTATCACTGGCACAGCAAGAAATTTTCAAAAGAAGAAGCTAAAAAAGCTTTGGATGAATTAAGAACATTAAAAGGTCGGATAAAAAGTGAACATAAATAAAAAAATGAATAAAAATAAAATGTTTGGTGGGTGCGCCTGTTTCGAGTGTTTTTTTGGTGTCTTACTATGGATCGGTTCAGCAGCATCAATAGTAGCTGCTTGGATGTCTAGAGGTGAGATGTTAGGCATCTATGAGATGGATTCTCTCGGTTGGCTATTAACTGCTATTGCTTTAGGAGTATTAGCTATCCCTTGCTTAGTGAGAGGAGCTAAGTGTGGCGATTGTTCTAGTTGTAGCGGTAAAGGTTGTAACGTTTGTAAATAGATATTAATTGGAAGTGTTAAATTCAGAAGCAAAATTAAATGCGAAAATGTTTCACAAGTCGGTGGAACTCTTACCTACTCGTAATGGTTATGGCGAGGGGGTGGTAGCGGCCGGAGAAGCGGATCCTAATGTAGTGGTTCTGTGTGCTGACCTGACCGAATCCACTCGTTCCCAAGATTTCGCAGAAAAGTTCCCTCACCGATTTATTGAGATTGGAGTAGCAGAACAAAATCTAGCTGCTATAGCCGCTGGCTTGGGTATTAGTGGTAAGGTGCCATTCATTTCTTCTTACGCTACTTTCTCACCGGGTCGTAATTGGGAACAAATTAGAACCACCATCGCTTATAACGATTCAAACGTGAAGATCATTGGTTCTCATACCGGAGTGTCGGTGGGTCCTGATGGTGCTACTCATCAGGCCACAGAAGATATGGCAATTATGAGAACTATGCCCAATATGCGAGTTTTTTCTCCTTGTGATGCGATTGAGGCGAGAAAGGTGACCGAGGCAGTAGCACAGATTTGGGGGCCTTGTTATGTTCGTTTTGCTCGAGAAAAAAGTCCAGTTATTACCACCGAAGAGACGCCTTTCCGACCGGGGAGAGCTGAGATATTTTGGACTAGTGACAAACCGGAGGTGGTAGTGATTGCTTGTGGTCCCCTGGTTCACAATTCGTTATTAGCCGTCAAAGATTTGGCTAAAGAGGTGAAGGCGGTGGTTATTAACTGTCATACGATCAAACCTTTGGACGACCACTTGTTATTGGAGGTCATAAAGGAGTGTGGAGCAGTAGTGACAGTAGAGGAGCATCAGGTTAAAGGTGGTTTGGGCGGAGCAGTGGCGGAGTTGGTGGCTCGTGAATATCCCGTACCAATCGAGTTTATTGGCATGCAAGATACCTTTGGTGAGACGGGTGCACCAGAGGAGTTGATTGAGAAATATGGCATGGGACCAGAAACTATTAAAGAGGCGATCAAAAAAGTTGTGAAGCGTAAATAATGTTTGATGTAATTACAATCGGTACAGCTACTCAGGATGTTTTTTTGAGGAGTAAGTTATTTAAGAAGATTAAGAGTAGTAGTTTTAATAAAAAATCCGACTTCCCTACCGGTGAAGCTGAATGTTTTGCTTTTGGAGGAAAGTTGGAGATTGATGAGCTTATTTCGGCTAGTGGTGGAGGTGCTACCAATACCGCTGTTACTTTTGCTCGCCAGAAATTAAGGACGGCGACGGTTTGTCGAGTGGGTGATGACCTGTTTGGATCAGAAATTATTAATGAGTTAAAAAAAGAACGAATCAAGTCTTTTGTTATAAAAGATCAGAAGAGGCCGACTGGTTATGCCACCATCCTTCTTTCTCCAAATGGTGAGCGTAGTATTTTGGTTCATCGAGGGGCAGCGGAGGATTTGAAAGATAAAGAAGTTCCTTCTCGTTTGAAGAGTCGGTGGTTGTATGTGATACCTAGCCACATTTCTCTATCGGTCATGAAAAAAATTATTGATCAGAGTTTGATATCAGGTGCTTTAATAGCCATGAATCCATCACGTTTTTATATAGAAATGGGAGTTGGTAAGTTGAAGTCTTTGTTACAAAAGCTAACGGTTGTAATTGTTAATAGAGAGGAGGCCTCTTATTTAACTGGTATAGATTACAAAAAAACCAAAGATATTTTCAAAGCTTTAGATAAGATGGTGTCAGGAATTGCGGTTATGACCGACGGTGCTAAAGGAGTTTGGGTATCTGATGGCACTTATCTTTATCAAGCTGGCATCTTTGCTAATAAAAAGATTTTGGATCGCACGGGAGCTGGTGATGCCTTTGGTTCGGGTTTTGTAGCTGGTCTTGCTAGAAAGGAGAATGTGAGTCAGCAAGAGGCGATTGAGTATGCGATTCGTTTGGGAAGTGCTAACGCTACATCTGTAGTGGAGGCGATTGGTACCAAGCAAGGAATTTTGACTAGGAGTAGATTTGAAAAAGAGAGGCGATGGCGGAAGTTAACTATTAAGGTAAAGAAGTTGTAATGGCTAATAATGAATATAGGCAAAAGATAGCTCGAATATTACGCGTTCCTCAATCAACTTTGATTAGGTTGGAGAATGCTTTAGATGTCTCTACAGGTAAGGCTGGTATTTTAGAAAAGTTAGCTATTGAAAACGAAGACATTATTAACAAAAAGCTAACGGAATTAGGATTAAAGAGAGATTCTAAATCTCATGAGATATTTGATTCTTTAACTAGCAAGATTGAAGCTGATGATTTAGCTCTATTAAATATTATTGGTCATTCTAGTTTGAGAGGTTATGAGGCGTCGCAAAAGGTTGTCAATTTTGTGAAGCAAATTCACCCTACTCCCACGGGCTTTTTTCTTAAAAAAGAAAAAGCTAAAGAACTATTAATGGCTGAGCCACCAAAAAAGATTATGGCTGCCTTAGGGTATACCAAGGTTGAAGACTTATTAGAAAAGGAGGATCTTTTAGAGGTTTACAGTGCCTTACGTTTTCTAGAAGACCGGGAGTGGCAAAATAATATTTTCTTTAAGCAGTATGAGAGCTTGATGCCATCTGACTTTGAACAACGACCTCTAGAGATCAGAGCGCTTGATGAAAAATGGGCGGAGGCAGCTGAGAAGTTTGTAGCCAAGAAGTATCATAATGTTAGTCACTTAAAAGAGATGGGGGTTATTTTTGTTATCCCAATCTTTTTAGGTATTTCAGGAGAGACTTTAAGATTGTTAAGTCTCCTACTCCATTATGTTCATGAGATTAAATATTATTCCGATATCTTTTATCACAATTTTGCTCCTAATGAGAAGGCGTTTGCGGCTAATCTAATCTCCGCTTTACGTGGTGATGTTATCGAACATCGTATACCAGAGCCGATAGCAGAAGCTCGACGTCCAAAGATATTAGTTATTCAGCGTTATCTAGCTAAAGATGATCAAAACGATTGGCGACTCTTTGAGCCTCATATCAATCCTGAAGCCTTGCATTGGCAACGAGCAGAGAATGAGATTGTTAAACTTAATCACGGTTTAGCTTTCTGGTCTGGTTTGGGTTGGTCAGGCGATTTCTTTAAATCAGAAGCAGGAGTTGATATTTTGGTTAGCTTTAATTTGGTAGATACGGTGATGGCTTTAGTTAAACAGAAAGAACTGATAAAATATCTCTACCATCACCAAGAAGCTTTATGGAATAAGATCTTTATTGAATATTTCAGCGTTCAAGAGTTGGAGAAGTTGAGCAAGGATTATATAGTTAAGGGATGGTTCGAAGTTTAATATGAAAACCTTAAAGCAAATACTCAAAGCAGCAGAAAAAGATAAGGTAGCGGTGGGGCACTTTAATTTTGCTGAACTGTCTGTTTTGCGAGCTGCAGTGGATGTGGCTAAGAGATTGAAGGTGCCAGTGATTATGGGCACCTCTGAAAGTGAGCGGGATTTTATTGGTCCTGACCAGGCGGTGACTCTGATCAAGAGCCTGCGAGCTATGGGCCTCCCTATTTTTATTAATGCTGATCATACCAAGTCTTTGGCAAAGGTCAGGGAGGCGGTAGCGGCTGGTTACGACGCCATTCTCTTTGATGGTGGCAGCTTATCTTTTGAAGAAAATCTTAAAGCTACCAAAGAGGTGGTGGAGTATGTGAAATCAATCAATCCAGATATTATAGTAGAGGGAGAATTAGGTTACATAGGGTCTTCTTCCAAACTATTGAAAGAAGTGCCTGAGGGAGCTGCTATCACCAAAGAACAGCTCACTACCGTTAAAGAAGCCAGGCAGTTTGTTAAAGAAACTAAAGTGGATATGTTGGCGCCAGCGATAGGTAATATTCATGGCATGTTGGTTAATGCTCCTGAGCCTAATCTTAACCTGGCTCGATTGAGAGCTATTAAAAAAGCTGTTGGCATACCACTAGTGCTTCATGGAGCGTCTGGTAATACGGATAATGATGTGAGAGGAGCGATCCGAGGCGGTGTCTCGATTGTTCATGTTAGTACTGAGATTAGGGCGGCTTGGCGAAAGGCTTTGGGTAACTCTTTAAAAGTTGATGAAGAGGAGATTGCTCCCTATCGAATTCTTAAGGCACCGCGGGAGGTAGCGGGAGAGGTTATTGAAAAGAAGTTGAGAGTGTTTAATAAGTTGAAAAAATAAACCTTTCGTGTTATAAAATGAGCCTATGCAATTAACTGCTGAAAAACGCGAAGTGCTTGGTAAAAAGACCAAGCATCTAAGAAGTGAAGGTAAGGTGCCTGCCGAACTATACGGTCGGGGTATTGATAATGTTCACTTGTCAGTCTCAACTGACGATTTTAAAACCGCTTATAAAGAAGCGGGTAAAAACGCTGTTATCGAACTTAAATTTGGCGATGAGAAGCGACCAGTGATGGTTTATGATATTCACCGTCATCCTGTTACGGGTGATATTCAAAATATTGATTTTTATCAAGTTAAGATGGACGAGGTGGTTCAAGCGGATGTGATTTTAGAGTTTATCG
>Ga0310122_10000534_pt1 | contig 24113 bp, 39 predicted proteins | sample CB6_Bottom_1051__FD_203503 | JGI IMG/M metagenome (GOLD analysis project Ga0310122, IMG submission 203503) | Marine microbial communities from Western Arctic Ocean, Canada - CB6_Bottom_1051 | ecosystem: Environmental > Aquatic > Marine > Oceanic | place: Canada: Western Arctic Ocean | collected...
AATAGATATATCTATATAACTCCTCCAAAATTACTAAAAATAATCAATGATGAAAATAAACTGTCATAGCGACTTTCAACCATTAAAAGAAATTATAGTAGGACGTTCGTACCACCAAAATTCATTTGATTTCATAAAAGAACCACGCATACGCAATCCTTTAAAACGTATATTAGAAGAAACAGAAGAAGATTTATTAAAATTATGTGCTGTATTAAAAGAGCACGATGTTGAAATTTACAGGCCAGACTCTCCTCCAGTAGAACTAGTACAAGAATATATAGACAAATCTAAAAAACCACCAATTCCTTCATTAGCAGTACGTGATGGTTATGTTACTATAGCAGATACTTTATATCGTTTTTGTTATAAAGAAGAAATGAATAGTATTTTTAATATGTTCATTAGCGGTAGAACATTTGATCCATATAGACGAGAAGACGATTATAATTCATTAGAGCCTATGAGCGATGTAGAACTAAAGGAACTTGTACATACGTTGGTTCCTAGTGCAATAAGACAAACATCATACTTAAAAGCAGCTGGAAAATTTGTGCCTGGCATGGATCCAGAACATGTAAAAACAATTCGAACTCATATGATAGACGGACCATGTTTATTAAGATTAGGACAACGATTAATAGTAGATAGTTTTCCTAATTATCAAAAAAAGTGGATCGAAAAGCAATTTTCTAATTATGATTTCAAATATACACACATACATGGGCATTCTGATGGATGTTTCTGTGCTATAAAACCAGGATTATACGTGCATACAAAAGATTGGGAAGAAGAATATAAAAAATCTGCTCCAGGTTGGGAAGGAGTATATTTACCAGGGCAAGGTTGGTCTTCAGAAGCAGTAGAAAGTTTTTTAGAAATAAAATTGAAAAATAATGGTCAATGGTGGGTACAAGGTGAAGAACATAATGACGAACTAATACATTTTGTAGAAAGTTGGTTGGATGACTGGATTGGTTATATAGATGAAACAACGTTTGATGTTAATATGTTAAGCATAAATGAAAACCTAATATTATGTACTAATGAACCTCCACAACAAGTTAAGGAAGCATTTAAACGACATGATGTAGAATATATTATTACTCCTTTCCGCCATCGTTTCTTTTGGGATGGCGGCTTACACTGTATTACATTAGATGTACACAGGGAAGGAGAATGTGAGGATTATTTTAGTTAAAAAAATACCCGCCAAGTGACGGGTATTAATTTGTTTTACTTTCGTTTAACGTCTCCCAGGCCCTAAAAACCTTCGCAGTCGACTATTATCATTATATTGTGTAACTCTATGTTAGTTTAGTATATACTTTGGATATTTCATGTGTTTGTACCTCTGTTAATATACCATATGTTGGTATAATACTATTATATAGTATTATTTTTATTTAGTCAAGGTTTATTGCGGGTTTTTAATCTTTGATGCAACTCTTCTATTCCATTGGATATGGTTTTTTTAAATACAAACGGAAAAATAGAGTGTATAAATCCTACTACTGCTAAACATACCAATACTAAAACAAATTTCATAGCATTAAACATATGTTCAAAATATGTTTCATTTATGCTATGTGGATGTTTAGTAAAGGGATTCATTTTTAATCTTGATAGGGTTTACTTTTCCATTCTATACACTCAGCAGATATACTAACTAAGCCAACTCCCGCTAAACTTAAAGCAGTTGCTGGCATATTTTCTAGTTCTACCTCACATGCTATCCTACTAACCTGTTCAACTGTTAAATTAACTTCTTTCTGATCACCATTTATACCAAATATTATTGTGACTACTAATAACCAAGTGCTCATATTTTACTCCCAAGGTATTTTATTTATTCCAGCAGCTAAAGCATCTTGCTCAGAGCCATAATCAATTTCTTGACCAGTATTCTTACTAACAAAATAAAATACTTGTTTTCCAGGCTCTCTACCACGAGCAGAGCGTGACCATTCTCCTTGGCCAACATTTTTGGTGCATAAAAAGCCTTCTTCTGTTTCATCGTTACCAATTTCACGAGTAACTCTCCAACACCAACCATGATTATGAACAGGTCCTCTTTTAGCTTCTACTTCAGTAATTTTCATTTTATTTCTCTGTAATAAACTATTACGCTCATCTGGAATAGGACCCATAATACCTAACCGTGCCCATTCGTCAGGCGTGTAATAGTAATTTTTATCAGGTTGGGTTGCCATAGCCAGGTATTGTTCCTACTTTCATTAGCGATGCCAGTTTTTTACCCTCCGATATATAGTCATAACTTATATCAGTTATGTCTATTTCAACTTCTGCGTTATCGTCTGGAAAATATTCAGTCCATAAACGAATTGCTTTATTAAGTGTATCCACTTTGTGGATTGTTTCAAAGATCTTGCCTGAGCGAGTATCTACCATTTGTGCGTATATAAGCATACTACTATTTACCTCTTATTATTGTTTGCATTGAGTCGTCGCCATTAAATAACTTATGTGAAACCCATTCTGTCCCTGTAAGTTGCTCTAACTCTTCTTTATTTTTTTCTGTTGTAATAGCAGAATAAATTTGTCCTATACCTTCCCAACTAGCCATTGACCACACGATAGTGCCATCTTTTAATCTAGCAAAAAGGTTGTTTACGTCATCCGATTTTTCATATGTCATAGTCTTTACCTAGTCCTTGTTCTCCAACGTTGATAACATCTAGTTGCCACACACCATCATTATCTTTGTAAATGATTTCAACTTCCATATCTCTTACTTTAGTGCCACGTGGTGAAGTAACTTCTATTGTAAAATCATCTTTATTCACACCTATCTCTGTCAAAGTAGTTGTAAATCTATTCGCAACCCATTTTCTACCATCACCACCAAAATGTTTCGTTGCTGAATGGTCCATTGAACTATCACAACCCATTCCAGCACAATTACCGCCCATTCCGGGTGCTTTTACATATAATTCAGATCGACCTGAATTACAACCAACAAAGTTTAACTGGCTTTTAAGAACATCGCTTGCAGTCATTCCTGGTTTTGGTCCACTCAAGTAAGTAGAAGCAATTCCACCAGGTGCTCCCCATGCATGGGCACCTTTTTTATCAGTTCTTTCACGGCCCCAGTGTTTTTCTGCGCCTGCTTCATATGCCTTAGCAAATATGTTACAAAATGTTTCACCTTTTGCTGGATCTAACAATAATTCGATTACTGTGGGCATTTCTTCTGACGTACACTTAGATAAACTCGAATCTTCAGCACAATCTAACTTATCAATTCTAGAAAGCATAACTTCTTCTACATCCTGAGCCTTTGCTATGTAATTTTCATACATTGGTGTAGCAATAATCGCAAGAACACCGACGATCGCAACAACTATCATCAACTCAATAAGTGTAAAACCTTTGTTCATTCAAATAAGAAACTAGGCCAATACCACGTATCTGCTATGGCCAGGATTACAACAACCATTGCCGCAAACAATAGACATACCCACATGTCGGGAAATTTATTCATATTAACCAAATGCTGGAATTTCTAACCATAACTTTTCTCTGTTAAAAAAGTAAATTTCTTCATCACTTGATGCTCCTTCCTCAAAATACTTCGTAATGTCTGTTCCTGGGCACCAACTGGCTTGCCAACGGCCATCATCATGTTCTTTGATAATAACTGTCGAACCTGGATTCATATCCTTAAGAAAAACATCCATTTCCTCTTCGCTAGGAAAAAAATCAGTACCTATATCCATCATATCCATATCTCCTTGTGATCGTTAAGTTCATATAAATCTTTGTCAACGTCTGTTAATTCGCCATCAGCAACAAACGTTAACCCTATCTTGTCTTTTACGGTGCGGAGGACGTCATTATAAGTCCAAACACCACCTACTCCGCGCCAAGCAGTACCGTTTGCCTTATCTGCAAATTCTCTTGCCTCTTTGGATCCTTCAACTTGCCTAACTAGGCCTTTCGCGGCACCCAATATATGGAAAACGTTTCCATGGGAACCGCTTAAATTGAGTTTAACGTGTTTGAGTCCGTATGACATTTAGAAATCCTTATTTTGCGTAAAGTGGTGTTATATATGCTTGTGTATTAAGGGTTTTAAGAAATTTAACTGCTTGGGAAATTGTGTTAAATTGTGCGTGGATTTTAATTCCTAGAGCACGACAAACGGTTGAATTTGGGGTGTAAGCAATCCATTTATACTTGGGCATAGAGTCTCTGTAGTAGAGTTTAATTACTCTTATATTATAGCATATCGAGCAGATTTGTCACTCTTTTTCAGCATTTAAGTAGTTGAATTCATAGAATATTTTAGAAAGTTTATCGAAATCATTGATAATCATGAGTTTTTCGGGAGAATTCTTATGTTTTTCGTAATACGAATACGCCGCATTCGCACCCATTTTCGCATACCACGCATATCCTGGCATATGACGATTTCCATAGGTTAGATATAACTTTAGTTGTATTTGTCTTCTTTTACTGGAATTCTCTTTTAATACTTGTTTTATATATTCTCTAAAAATCGCCCTCCAAGTATGCAATGGAGAAGTATTATATAAATGAGAGGTTGCTACTTTGTCTATAAGTTCATGTGTCATATTACTAATAGTAATTGTAGAATCTAAATATTTCTCTCCCCAATCTCCAGCATTTAATACTGTATTTTTAGGAAATAATTTAAGTCCTCCATGGTAAGTAGAATATCCATAAACTCCGTCTATTGCTTTCCAAAGATATACTTTATTGTCAAATCCTTCATATTCAAACTCAAAATCATCCCTAATACGTGAATCTCCATCTACCAAATAAAATAAATCAGTAGTAGACTGTTCAGCACTATACTTGTGAGCATTGTGTATACCTACTATATTATCTACTCGTTGTGCGTGTGGTGCTTTTTGTTTTAGTACTTCAAAGTTCTCGTCAGCATTGAGTTCATCAAAGCATTGAAAAAATACATCAAACATATTAATGAAAATCCAATAAATTCTCTAAATCTTCTAAATCACCTGAGATATTTTTATTTCTGTTTAGATTATTTAAAATGTTATATAAAATTGATAATTCTTCTTTACTACGTGTTTGCGGCCATCCTAATTCTATACTTAATTCGTGTAATTCTAATCGCCTGCGTATTCTTTCATTTAAAGTTAGTGTGGGGTTTAACTTATTAATCCATCCCATACCTAATGCAATGTCTCTAACACCTTGTGGCAAATTTTTAAACTTTGATTCAAAATTTGGATCAACTGCCATCTCTACATTGCCAGGTTTTTCTACTTTTTTAGTATCACGAAACATGCCAGTATAACCCCATCTTACCATATGTATAATACCTGCTTTTGCATATTTTTGATACTTGTATAAGAACTCTTTATTATATTCGTGATCTTCTGCTGTCTCGATAGGGTATCCAATAAACATTAATGCAATATTTCTTATTCCATAATATGCTGATTGTTCAAAATGAAACGTTATATCTTCATTACTATAATTTTTGCCCATATGCTTTCGTACACTCGGACTATATGACTCAAAACCAGTAACTAGTAAATGAGCGCCGGCTTTAGCCATTAATTCCCAATCATTTTCTGTTTGTTCCTTTGCTGTACGACAAATAAATTGTCCCATATATTTTATAGGATCCATTGTTGAATCTTGTTCTTTTAGTTCAATTAAACTTTTGTTTAGTTCTCTAAAATGTTTCATGCTACCGTTTATCAAACTATCAGTAAAATGTATTAAATTTACGCCATATTGTTTTTTATTTTTTGTTATTTCAGACATTAAACTCTCATTACTTCTAACTGAAAACTTTGGCCAAAGATCTGGTACATTACAAAATGTACATCTTCTAACACATCCTTTAGAAGCAGTAACATAAACTCCTGGCTCATTCGTGTAATAATAATTTAATGGTTCAATATCTTTATATGATGGCAATGGTATCTCATCTAAATTCCTCACCATTACTGGCTCTTGTCCATCAATGCCAGCACTTATATTTTCATTCAACAGTTCAACTATAGCATTTTCCCCATCCCCAAAAATATAATGATCAATTAAATTTTCATCTTTAAGATAATCAGCAATAGTTTTTTGGTTTTTATTGTTCTTTATATATGGCAAAGATCCAGGCCAAGCACTAATGCCATGACCACCAATAACTATAGTTGCTTTTGTTTTGGGGCGGAAGTATTTTAAAAACTCATAACAAGACACTGTGCTAAAACGAGAGAACACACTAACACCTACCCAGTCTGGATTATACTCTTTAACTAGCTCGTAAAATTGCTCGTTTATATCATTTAGTATTTGCTTAACATTTTTAGGCAACTCAAGTGTTTTGCAACGCCAAAAACTCTCTAACATATTCCATGTATCAATTGATACATTTTTGTTTAAAAAGAAATTAAAATCAAAAACTTTACAATCCCATCCTGCAGATCTGATAATAGAACTTAATAGGGCGGCCGCGGCAGGCGGCCGTTCCAATTCTTGGCTGGGTATGTTGATAAAAGCAAATTTTTTCATATTAATTCTTTTATTTTTTGTACTAGTTCTGTACAAGGATCTAAACTACCTCTAAATTTAGTAATTCTTTCTGGATCCTTATCTAAAAATTTTATTACTTCTTTGCTTTGTTTTTGCTCATAATACCAATCCCAAAAGTTTTTAGGAAATATAGGAAAAGAAAATACTCCAGGAAAGTGCCATATTAATTGACTTTTAATTTTTTCTTCTGGATTACTAACGTGTTTAAGATAGCCTGCAAAATATTTAGGATTATAATACCCATCAGTAAGCACCCAAGGTTCTATTAAAATATCGTCAATTCTAATAAAATCTAAATTTAAATATTGATCTTGTAAAATTACGCCATTTATGTGTGTTGTATGTTCTTCTTTTTTATTATAATAATTTATTTCTAAATTATTTTGTTCTTCTAATTCTATATTTACAATAGCAGAGGGATTTTTTTCAGTAATTTCAAAAGTGTTAATTTCTTTATTATTTAAAATTACTTTAATTTTAGGCCATTGAGAACAAAAATGTGGCGTACAATAAAGTGAAAGTTTCATACATTTTACTTTTTGTTTTTGTGATAAATCCGTTGGGCAAGCATAAATTCTTCAACAAGAGTTTCTTTTCTAACACGGCCATCTAACTTAACATTTAACGCAGACTTAGATAATTCATTAATTTGTTTTTTTGACATTTCGTTAAGTTGCTTTCTAGTATAGCGTTTTGTATCTTTTGCCGCGGGTTTTTCTTTACTTTTCCAATTTTTTTCTGTTATTTTAAGTGACTCTTTAATAATAGGTTCCACTATAGTTTCTATTATTTTAGTTACAGGCTTTACACCAAGTAAAGTTTTAATAAAATCAAATGCCATTTATATTCTCCATAATATGCTAGTATTATTTATTTAATTGATCGTATGCAATTAAAAACTTATCCCATATTGGATTATGAACTAAATTATTTTGTGCATCTCTATATAAATGGATTAATTTTACTATTACTTCTCTATCAACATCCATATTACAAAATTTAATTAATTTATCTATTTCTGCAGTATTATCATTATATATAAGATCAAATACATCTAATATTAACACATTTTTGGATTTTTTGTTAATTATAAACTTTTCTATTGCTTTTTTAGTAATATGATAATAATTAATATGTAGTAGAAGCTCACGCATATTTTTTTTATGCGTAGGAAGCATAATACTACCAATATCATCATTATATATAATGCCACCAGTAAGAATTTTTGTATCTAAATTTTTTAATGCAACTATAGGATTTATTCTACAATATATAAATTTAGATAACGGTAATAAATCAATAATAGGATAAAATGTCAATGAAGAAATTCTATTAGAATAATATACAAAATCCAATTCTTTCCAATTTTTTTCCAAATAAGTGTTCAATACATTATAATTTTTTAAAGCATTAATTAATGGTTTATGTTTTTGAATTTTAACATTATAATTTTTTATTGTGGGATCATTAATATCTATACCATGAAAATTATTAAAACAATCATTTTTTACTGTGTGTGCTGTTCCATCACTATAATCAAATTTAACATTATTATTTGAATATTTTTTACTGGTTTGTAATAGATTTTGAATAAGGGATCCACATCCACCTGGATAATATAATATAAAATATATTTTATCGTAAGGTAAATTCATATTGATCGAAATTCAAAATTTCCTTCTTTAAATTTGATATTTAAAATATCTGACATTTTTGTAAATTTATAGAAATACGTTCCCCAAACATCTAAATTCATTATGTGTTTTGTACTATTTGTACGCTCACAACCTAATGTTCCTATGAGCATTATTCCATATGTTTTATTAGGAATCATACACAAAGTACGCCATTCGAATTTATTATTTAAATTATATGCATCAAATGTTATAACATCTGATATAGCATGACATTTAGTTTCTTTTACTTTTTCCCATAAGTTTCTATGTTGATTAAGATGACTTTGATTTATATCATAATAATCATCAACAGTACGCCATATTCTTGCACTAAGATTTGGTTTAACTTCTTCTACCATATCGGATGTGAAAGTATAAACATCATCTATCTCTTTAACGCCAGTAGTAATTATTTCTGGAGTATAATATTTGTTAATTTCATCAAGAATACTATAATCTTCAAAAAATACTAAAGAACCATATAATTTATCTGGTATTACAATAGCATCTTTTAATGCTTTTATATTTTGTATTACTCTACATATGCCTGGATAACCCTTACTAAAAAGATTACTTGAAACTGTTTCAGAAATAATTACATCTACCTTGTCTGTAAATATGAAGTCTTTATTAGCCTGATCTTTTATTAATGTGTATTTCTCTGGTGGAATTTTTGCTGATTTAAATATTTTTTCAATCATATTACAGCAATTAGGATTATGTTCAACCATATATACATGTTTTGCACCAGCATGAATAGCAAATAAAGATAGTATGCCTGAACCAGCACCTATATCCATACATACTTTGCCAGGACATGCCTGTTTTATTTGTTTATAGAACCAATTATTCCTATGTTTACTAGTAAACAGTTCTTTATGATGAAACTCTTTATTGATAAATTCTTGCATAATTTATGGTTGGTCCGGCTGGATTCGAACCAGCGACCTCCGCTTTATCAGAGCGGCGCTCTAAACCAACTGAGCTACGGACCAAAATATTTATTGGCGGTGGAGGTAGGATTCGAACCCACGAAACGCTTTCACGTTTGCCTGATTTCAAGTCAGGTGCATTCAGCCAAGCTCTGCCACTCCACCCGCTTTAGTGGTGCCCACGGCTGGACTCGAACCAGCACGCCTTGCGGCACATGCTCCTAAGGCATGCGTGTCTGCCAATTTCACCACGCGGGCTATATTACATACGGTTCTAACCGCTTCTCTTTATTTAATACTCGTATTGGGTTAAAACACTCTAAATTGATAGTTTGATACTTACCAGTAGTAATTAGTTCCATTAAACCACGTCCTATACCCGGTGCTTCCATTAAACCTCGTCCAGTAAATCCAGATGCTAGATATACATTATCCATTTTAGGATACTTACCTACTACTGCATTATTGTCTAACACATTAGTATCATAATAACCTGCCCAAGCATTTTCCATTTTAAGTTGTTCAAACATAGGTGCTCGCATTGCCATTGGAATCCAAACATCCTCATCAAAGTCATTCCAATCTGGTTCTAAATCCTCTTGGTCAAATCTACCATTAGGCGAGCCAACAATGTAACCATCCCCTTCTGGACGCCAATATATACTTGTTGTATAATCTGCTGTTAGTGGCATGTCAGGCATATGCGTTGGACATTTAATATTAAACACTGTATGCTTTTGTGGTTTAATTGGAATGTCTGGTAGCAACTCGCCTGTCCAACAACCTGCCGCTACAACTATAATATCATCTTCTACATCATCTAAACTTTTAACATCTTGTTTAATAAATTTTGCACCTTGTGCTATTGCTTGTTTCTTAAATTCTGTGTGTAATGAATAAGGATCTATCCAACCCTCAATGCCTGTATCTGTATATGTTGCCATTGCTAACCCTTCTGGATTAATCCAAGGAAACACATCTTGTATAAGGCTTGCATCAATTGTATTAGATCCAGCATTACATCTACCTTGATTTATTACTGCTTGTGTTTGTTGTGCTTTTTGTTCCTCATTAAACAACATTAAATAACCATTTGCTGTAAATTGAACTGATTTACTGAATTGTCTGACAAACTCACTGCCATACATTCCAAGTAATATGTTTTCTGTTTGTAGGAATTGGTGTCTTAAACCTCCACACGAACGCCCAAACGATGCCTCAGTATAAGTAGGATCTCGTTCTAATACTTTAACATTGACATTTTTAGCAGATAAAAAATAGGCAGTTGATGCGCCTATTATACCACCACCAACGATGGTAACATTCATTATCTGTCGTCAACTCTTAATGGGTGATCTGCCAATTCAGGATCATTTTTGGCGGTGTCAGAGTTAAGGTATATACCGACAACTATATTTTGAATTGGTAGTTGTCCGCTTTTTACAGGAATTGCTTCTTCAAATTCACCACCGGCTTTAGACTGCTTAATATCATGAATTCTTTGCCAAAGTAATTGTGCTTGATCTAATGTCCCAGCGTCTGTGTGTTTCTGTTTAAAGGCTTGTCTTTCTGCTTGACTAATAGTTCTATCATTATCTGTATCAATTGTACGATATTCTTTACCGCCTGGTGAAATACTTCTAATAGCATCGCGTTTACTAGGACGCATGCCACTAAATGCACCAGCACGAGTATCATCACTTTGACTAGTTCCAATAGTTTTATAATTGTTTTCTACTTTACGTCTATCTAAAATAAAAATAACAGCATGATCTTTTCCTACATCCTCACCTTTACCAGATGCATAATTCCAATCACGAGTAACAGAAACTGAAGGTAATTTAGTTTGTGCAGTAGTGGCTGTTTGTCCAATACCTGCTTTAATATGCCCAGATGATAAGATACCTTTAGCACCATCTACACTACTAAAATGATATAGGTTATTACCACCAACTGCTTCCATTAATTTAGCTATTCTAGGTTTGAATAGTTTTTGATCGCCTTTAGTTGTTTTTAATACTGGTTGATTGTTGTCGTCTGTAGTAAACCCAGTAATTGTTGCTCTACGATTTTTAAATTTTCCTACTAACACTTCATCACCTATGTTAATACTTGGTAGTTTTAGTACATCTTTTATTTTCATATCAATATTTATCAGTGACAATGTACTAAAACAAAGTCCTTACTTGCTATACCAAATTTTGTAAAATCATTACCAGAATGCATTCTTCGTTTATCAAATCCAAAAGCAATATTTTCTTCCCAAACGAATATTTCTTCTAATTCAACATGATCTAATAATTGCTCACCTGTTTTCATCATCTGGTCTTTATTCCAAATATTATTATATTGACTATAATCTAAATTGTGTTTATATATTGGTTGATTTGTGAGTGTATTCTTAAATTCTCTAAGATAATCATTATTTAATACAGTATTTTTAAATACTATAGTATGAATATTTTTATTAAATGTTAATGGTATTATAATACTGGATCCATCACTCTGTTCATGTTGCGGTGGCGTTTTCACCTGGCCTTGGGCCTGTTTGTTGGGAGCTTCTGCATCAACATGAATATCAACTGGTAGATAACAAGTTTTGATATATACTTGATAATCTGTATAATCTATTTTAAGTAAATTTAAAACTTTTTCTATATAATTACTAAAATCTTTATCGCTCTTTCCCCCGCCGTAGGTACTGGCGGCCTCTCGCCTAGCCCATATCATACTTGTATCAGTTAATCCATACATTTGTAATATTTCAATATCATATTCATAACCAAAAATATCATAATTTTGTTTATGCTCATTTAAATATTGCATAAAATATTCTGTATATACTTTAGGTATATATGTTTTGACTGTAGGATAATTCATATTATGTCATAATCAATTTCATTGCTAACATCAAAAGCACAAGGTGTATAGGATTTATTTCTAAAGTTTCTTTTAAAAGAATCTTCTAAATCCCATGCTTTTTTCATACCGTGTTGAAATATAAGTCTGTCCATATTAAAACAATTACTGAGCCAAAAATAAGTATTAGTTCCAAGTTTTGTATATTGAATTAATTTATTAACGTCTTCAGTATTAAAAACATCTAATCGCTTATAAGTAACGTTCATTTTTTGAAACTTATTCCAACTTTCTTTTAGTAACTGGGCATCAATATTATTATCTTTTAAATATTTATGTAAGGTGGTATTTAGATAACGAGCACGCTCATCATTTTGTCCACGATGCGTCACAGTTCCAACAGCCAGATTAGGATCTTGTCCTATGGGATTATAATCTGGATACAACCTTCTAAATATTAGCAATTCTGATAAGAAATATTCCACTTCACCATTCCAAGTTTTTTTAAGAAATCGTTGCCATTTAATTGCCGCAGGACTTATATCAAACATTAAAACATTTGTATTTTCACTGAAATAATCTTGTCCTAATAAAATGTATGTTTTTAATCCACCACATACTCCTATATAATTGTCAAATTTAGTTTCATAAGTTTTGGTTATACTAACAGGCTCTGTGTTTATAACATAATAACTTCTTTCTAAAGTTTTAGCTGCAATATTCAATTCATACGCAAAAGGTTTTAATTTATCAGGAACAGGACTTTTGATATCTAACATTAATTCTTCGATATAAGGATACATTGTTTCTGGAAATGAAAATACTTTTTGTTTGTTTATAGAGTCACTAAAAGGTTTAATATTATATTCTTCTATATTGAATAATTTTGTATTAATCTTTTTACAATCAATTAAAAACCAATTCTCATCTCCAACCACAGGTTCATTAGAAAGTTTTGTTGTCTTTTCTTCTAAACATTGATCAAAAATTGATTTATTCCAGAACAAATATCCTGCTTTAATTACAAAAATATAATCGTAATCTTCAGTGTTATAAAAATTGATAAATTTCGGGTCGGGCAGATCTCGCCAATCTACAGGCGTGACTGTATATATATGTTGCACACAAAACCTTGTAAACTGATACAATCTTTCTGCAATTTTAGAACAGTTTTTATTGGTAACTTTAGCAATTATTAATTTGACGTTCATAACTTTTTAAAACAATGTCCTCAAACTCTGGTGTTTCTGAACCATGTACAATAATATGGTATCTATCTTCATTGCTATTGTTTATTACACAATGTTCATAAGCAATATTAAAATAAAAAACACTACCATTGTTATCATAAGGAACTATTCCATTCTCAGTTATTAAAAAACACTGATCAGGATTGTTAAGACTCATATTAACAGCACGGCTAGGATTATCTTCTCTACTACCATCAATGTGAACATCAATATATCCGCCTGGTTCAATTAACATAAATCTAATCCTGTCATAAACACTAACTGAATACTCGTTTTTAAAATAATTTGTTGTAATTGGACATTCTACAGAAGCATTTGTCCAATCTCTTTTTGTATCTTTGTCAAATCCATGGTCTTCAGGTATAGATGTAACATGGTCATCAATGCCATGAAGGCATACACTTTTCCATCCTTGTGAATAATCTGTTCTATGTTCAACAAATAAATGCTTTATTTTTTTGGCTTCTTCAAGCATATCCTTAAACGGAGCGTCTATCATAAGTTTTAACCATGGATACTTACTTTCCCAAGTTGCCCAATTCCTAGAATCTTTATTTTCTGGAATTGATTCATAATCCCATACTTTATCTTTGTGTTGTAAATAAAACTCTTGTATTCTTGAATTCATTATTTTGTTTAATGGGTATGTATTAAAACAAAATTTTTACTTTCTATACCGAGTTTTCTAAAATTATTACTAGTATGCATTTTTTGTTTATCAAGTAAAAATGCAACATTTTCCTCCCAAACAATTATTTCGTCTACTTCAAGATAATCTAATACTTTGTCACCCCTAGCATAACGGTTATTTTGTGGATCAAAATGAAACGCCATCATTTGATAATTCCAAAGATTAGGAACATAATCTCTATAATCTAAATTGTGTTCATATGTTGGATGACGGGCCTTGTGTTCTCGCGTGTAATTGGCTACTTCGTAAACACCTGCTATATCTTCTAAAAATTCTCTAAGATGTTCATTATCTTCTGCTATATTTTTAAATATTACAGTATGAATGTTTTTATTAAAAGTTAATGGTATTATAATACTTATTCCTAATCGTGCATCAGTTCCATTTACGAGTCTATCAATATCTTCTCCCTCATGGGCTTGGTGGGAAGAGACTGGCCCTTTATAGCGATTTGCATCAACGTGTAGAGAAATTGGTAGATAAGAAGTTTTGATATATGCTTCAAACTGCGTATAATCAGTGACATTAAATAAATCTAAAACATTTCTTACTAAAGAATTAAATTCATCTTCGTTATTAAGCTGGCCACCCCAACGAGGATCAATCCCTCCTTCATCACCTTTTCGATATAGCCCTGATCCTGCCTGCGAATTGGCGGCATGAGCCCGGCCAGATATTTTACTTTTTTCAGTTAATCCCCACATTCGTAAGTATAATTCATCTTCTTCCCAATCAAAAATATCATATTCATGATTATGCTCATTGTGATATTGAATAAGATATTGTGTATATTCTTCAGGAATATATTTTATAATAGTAGGTTGACTCATACTGTATATTTATATGGCGGAGAGGGTGGGATTCGAACCCACGATACGGTTGCCCGTATACCACCTTAGCAGGGTGGCGCGATCAGCCTAGCTCTGCCACCTCTCCGATCTGAATAAATAAATTTATGGCAAAAGAAATAGTATGTAAACTTGCTCAAATGGGATTAACTGCCCATATGGGTGGAAATGTTGCACCTTGCAATCTTATTAATAATTATCATCTTCGTAGAGATGAAGATAATGAAATGATAATTCTACGAGATCATAGTTTTGAAGATGCTTGGCATAATAAAATGCGCCAGTCTCTATTAGATCAACATAAACAAGGTATATGGCCGGAAGGTTGTAAACAATGTCAAGTAAATGAAGAAGCGGGTGCTAAAAGTATGCGAACTATGACTAATGAAACATTAGAAGGTGTAGCACCAATGGAAGATCAACCTAGGGTTCTAGTATTAAAACATGGTAATAAATGTAATAATGCTTGTAGATCATGTCATCCATCAACTAGTGCTCAATGGTATAAAGATAGTTATAAACTTAAAGATATAAAAATACCGTTTAAAGAGTGGATTAAAAGATATTCAGGTTCTGAAACAAGTTTTGATGAACACAATCACGAACTTCGTCGAGTTTTAAGTAACTGGAATGAAGGCCTTGTTTTTATAGATTTATATGGTGGCGAGCCATTAATGAATCCTCTTACATATGAAATTATTAATCAAAGTGTAGATACAGGCGTGTGTAAAAATCAAATAATAGGTATTCATACAAATTTAACAATTTTTGATGAAACTTTAGTAGATAAGTTCAGTAAATTTAAACAAGCAATACTAGGTGTAAGTTTTGATGCTATAGGTGAACAAAATGATTATATTAGACATTTAAGTAAATGGGATGTAGTAGAATCTACTCTAGAAAAATATATTGCTCAAGCAAGAGTGCATCCAAATATACAAACTGATATGTCAATAACTACTCAAATATTAAACGTATTTTACCTTCCTGAAATTATAGATTATATAGACAAAAAAGGATGGCTAAAAAATAATGGATGGACTACTTTTACTTTTTCTAATAGAGTTTATGACAAAAAAGAATGTAATATACATTATCTACCAGAACCAATTAAAGAAGTAGTTAAAGAAAAATTATTAAGTTATAAACCTGATCCACAATCTGCTGTAGGGAAAATGTGGTATCGTGATTTAAAAGACATAATCCCTACGTTAAATACACATCCTGATAATTATGACCAATGGAAAGATCATTTTTGGAAAATAAATCATAAATTAGACGAATATCGTAAGCAAGATTTCAAATCAGTAATGCCTGAATATTATGAATTATTTGCTGATTATTATTCTAAAGTGTAGAACGAACACACTCTTCAACTGGTTCCATTTCTTCTTCCATTTCCCAATTGCCAACAATATTGCCTTCACGATCAATGACAAATTTATGGAAGTTCCAACCAATCCACGCCTTAGATTCAGCAACTAACCATTGCCAAACTGGCTGTGCAGTTTCGCCTTGTACATCATTTTTTTCCATTATTGGAAATGTAACATTATACTTTGATTCACAAAATTCAAGAATCATTTCATTCGAATCCGGTTCTTGTTCACCAAATTGATTACAAGGAAAAGCAATAACAACTAATCCTTCATCTTTATGTTGCTCATAAAGTGCTTGCAACGGCTCATAATGACGTGTCCAACCACATTCACTAGCAGTATTTGTAATTAATACTACTTTGCCCTCACATACATCTCTCATACTAACTTCATTTCCTGATACGTCAGTAACAGTATAATCGTATAGACTCATAATCGACTCCTTTAATATACTACTATTTAGTTTTTAGTATGGAGCGTCTAGAGAGAATCGAACTCTCGTCTAAGCGTTGGCAACGCTTCGTAATACCATTATACCATAGACGCATCTGGCTCCCTAGGTTGGAATCGAACCAACCCACAAGTGATTAACAGTCACCTCGCACACCTTGCGCGCTCTAGGGAAAACTGGCGGACCGGAAGGGACTCGAACCCTCAACTTCCTGCGTGACAGGCAGGTGCTCTAACCAATTGAACTACCGGTCCTCTAATTACTTATTTGTTCACCATACAATTCGTACCATTTTTCTAATAATTTAAGAGCAATATTCTCATGACTTTTAAGACCATAGTGTAAATTATCCTTCCCTCTATCTACAATATTACTACGCGGCATGCCTTGTTGTTCAAGGAGATCACCTTCGGGGCCCTGATAAAGATATACAAACTCTTTATATTGCCCTATTAAGTGTGAATTTATAATCTTTTCATAATTATTTGTATGATTTAATTGAAATATTAAAAATTTTGCATTGTTTGCTCTCAATAGATTAACTATTCTTTTAACCTGTTCAAAAAAAACACTAACAAATACAACATCACTATATGTCTCCAATTGACCCATAGTAAAAGTATATCGATATCCTATATTATCGGGTGCATTAGGAGCATCTTTATCATAATCTATACCATTAAGTCTTAATCTAAATATATCTGTAAATTGTATTATAACTTTTTTGTTTTTTAAATTATAAGTATTTATTTTTTCTTCTGTAAAATAATTACCTCTTGCAGAATGATGACTTACTAATGGTTTTAGATTTAATGATTTAGCAAAAATATGAGTATATACTGTATCATATGGCCCAGGCCATCCAGGATCTTCAACTCCATGCCCAGCTCCTAAAGTATGACTACACCCTATAAATAATATCTCATTATCTTTTATTTCTTTATTTTTATCTGCATTAAAATATATCATAAAATTGGTGGGTCCTGTAGGATTTGAACCTACGACATCCGCCGTGTAAAGGCGGCGCTCTCCCACTGAGCTAAGGACCCATTTGGTGGAGCTGACAGGGGTCGAACCTGCGACATCCACCGTGCAAGGGTGGCGCTCTCCCAACTGAGCTACAGCCCCAAATATTTGGAGCCCGATGGAGGATTCGAACCACCGACATCGACATTACAAATGTCGCGCTCTGCCAACTGAGCTAATCGGGCATAATTTTATTTATGGCTGGTCCACAGGGATTCGAACCCCAACTGAAAGAATCAAAATCTTTAGTGCTACCGTTACACTATGGACCAATGTGGTCTCGGTGGTAGGATTTGAACCTACGACATCCGCCTCCCAAAGGCGGCGCCCTACCGGGCTGGGCTACACCGAGGAATTTGTCAATCAACGGCCGCTACTTGCGAGTCTTTTGCTTTTTCCGCCTAGCCTTCTTTTCTTTTTTGTCAGCTTCGTTCTTTTTAAATTTATCTTCCATTTCTGGATTAATTACTTTAGCAACAACAAACCCACGTCCTTGATTACCCCGTAGAGTAAATTTTTCGCATTTACTTAATCCAGCATAACCTTCAAGATAAACTAATCGAGCAATGCCTTTTAACCTTTTCTTATCAGCATTAGTAGTCTTCATTGCATGACTTTTTATACTATTTTTCATTTTTGTAAATATGTCTTGTATCATTGTATTAAATTTTAATTGAATTTTGAATAATTGGTACACCGACGGGGGATCGAACCCCGGTTGCCGGCGTGAAAGGCCGGTGTCCTAACCATTAGACGACCAGTGCGTACTATTCAAAGATTTTGACAACTACACCAGCACCTACAGTTCTACCACCTTCTCTAATAGCAAAACGCAAACCTTCTTCCATAGCAATAGGATTAATAAGTTCTGCTGTTAGATTTATATTATCGCCAGGCATTACCATTTCAATTTCTTCGCCTAAGTCACATTGTCCAGTTATATCCGTTGTGCGGAAATAAAACTGTGGACGATATCCTTGGAAAAATGGTGTATGTCTTCCACCTTCTTCTTTCGTTAATATATAAACCTCTGCTTCAAACTTTTTGTGTGGTTTAATAGAACCAGGTTTTGCTAATACTTGCCCGCGTTCTACATCTTCGCGTTTTGTACCGCGTAAAAGAGCTCCTATATTATCGCCTGCTCTACCTTCATCAAGTAACTTACGAAACATTTCAACACCAGTACAAACTGTTTTTACAGTTTCCTTAACACCAACGATTTCTACAGGTTCGCCAACTTTAATTATACCACGTTCTACACGTCCAGTAACAACAGTTCCTCGTCCTTCAATTGAAAAAACATCTTCAATTGGTAATAGGAAGTCACCATCGATTGCTCGTTCTGGTTCTGGGATATATGAATCTAATGCTTCTGCAAGTCTATGAATTGATTCTGTACCTTGCTCTGTTTCTTCACCTTCAAGTGCTTGTAATGCTGAACCAATAATAATTGGTGTATCATCACCTGGAAAATCATATGTGTCTAAAAGTTCTCTCATTTCCATCTCAACGAGTTCTATTAGTTCATCATCGTCGACCGTATCTGCCTTGTTCATATAAACAATCATATATGGAACACCTACTTGACGTGCAAGTAAAATATGTTCTCTTGTCTGGGGCATTGGTCCATCAGCCGCCGATACAACCAAAATGGCGCCATCCATTTGAGCGGCACCAGTAATCATATTCTTTACATAGTCTGCGTGTCCTGGGCAGTCAACGTGAGCATAATGACGTCCGTTTGTTTCGTATTCAACGTGAGCCGTAGCAATAGTAATACCACGAGCACGTTCTTCTGGTGCGTTATCAATTTGGTCAAATGCTACTGCATCACCACCATACTTTTCACCAAGAACCTTTGTAATAGCCGCGGTTAGTGTAGTTTTACCATGATCAACGTGACCAATAGTACCTACATTAACGTGGGGTTTAGTTCTTTTAAATTTTTCTTTAGCCATTTTTTATATTTTAAAACCTTATTATCATTATATAGTCTTTTCGCTATCTGTCAAGCATTTTACTGTATTATTTTCCAACTACCATCAGCCTGCCGACATGCTGTCCCATAACCTTGTTGTGCCCTACCACCAACGTAGATAGTTTGGGTAAATTCCCTACACGGACTACCGTTATATACATTAGTATTTCTAACAGTAAAATTACCTGAGTTTCCATTATTTGGATTGTTCCAAGTATTAGTAGAGTTATCTGGCAAATGCTCTAGAGAACTATACGCTGTATAAGAATGTAATTGCTGACCTCGTTGTGTTAATTTAGCATAATAACCGCCAAACTGCCAACCACCAATTAAGCCTAAACCTATCCATGCTTTTTTGTTCGAACTATCTTTACCGAGTTCATATGCCAAAATAGCACCTATTAAAGCACCAATAATATTACCATTAATAGAATTTCGTGGCGGTTCTACTGGAGTATTACGATGCCCATAGGCAGTAAATGATATTGCCATTAAGCATATTAATAAAAATTTAATTGATTTCTTCATTTATCTCCAAACTGGAAATTCCCAGTTATCTTCGAAAAGTAAATTACTTACACTTTCTTCGTTATGGACATTTACAATCGCCCGGGCCATTAACGGAGCAATGCTTACATACCTAAGATTTTCTATTTCTAATCTTCTGGCTAATCTAATGGAGTCTGTAACAACTACTTCACTAAGAGCACTGCTATTAATTTTGTCATCTGCAGATGGAGTTAAAACACCATGCGTACAATATGCTTTCACTTTTGTAGCACCATTATCTATTAATGCTTTCGCCGCATTAACTAATGTGCCACCACTATCACATATATCATCTACTATTACACATTCACGACCATCTACATCGCCTACTACATTCATAACTTGGCTTGCGCCAGGTTCAGGCCGTCGTTTATCAATAATAGCAATTTCCGTATCAAATTCTTTAGCATAACTTCTTGCTCTTTCAGTACCACCAGCATCTGGACTAACAAATACTAAATCTTCACCATTTACTTTATCTTTAATGTCAGCAATCAATATAGGTTTTGCTATAAGTGTATCAACTGGTATATCAAAAAATCCTTGTATTTGCCCTGCGTGTAAATCTAAAGTAAGTATGCGATTTGTGCCAGCAGTGGTTAATAGATTAGCAAGTAATTTAGCACTAATAGGTGCTCTACTCATTGTTTTTCTATCTTGACGAGCGTATCCATAATATGGAATAACTGCTGTAATGCGACTTGCACTTGCTCGTTTCAAAGCATCAATCATTACCAGTAATTCCATTACATTGTCATTTACTGGTGTGCTTGTACTTTGTATTACAAAAACGTCTTTACCTCTAATATTTTCGTGAATTTCTGCTCTAACCTCGCCGTCAGCAAATCTACCAATGTTTGCCTTAACTAATGGAACGCCAGCAAATTGGGATATTCGTTTCGACAACTCCAGGTTAGAGTTACCTGAAATAAGTTTCATTATAGTTATCTCTTGTTAGTTACAACTATCTTCTACCGCTTATCAATATAATCATCTAGTATATCAGTAGTATTTACCAATTCCATAAATAATTCTAATTCTTTCTCATAGGCTTCATCTTCCCAGGGCAACTTCCAATGACCTATCTTCTTTTCTCTTTTACTAGACCAAGATTTTCCACACCACGTGGTACTACCATTTTGATAATTTCGTAATTGTTTTCGAGCAAATTGCTTTAAATGCGTTATTTCATGTGCTAATGTTAATAACATTTTTGTTATTCGTTTACTAGCACATATTTCAATTTGAAATTCTCTTGGTCGCGAGAGGCGATCATCAAGTATAGTACAATAACCAAACAACGAGCCTTGTACTCCTTCTTTTTTAGCCAAATCTTTTGCTATTATAATCTCAAGATCTATGTTCTCAACTAAATCCTTCCGCATCATTTTTGATGCAAAGAATTCAGAAGCATCCTCCATCAACTTAACAAGTCGTTTACTATGCGAGCGATAACCACTAACGGTTACAAGCATTATTCCTCCTGTCTAGTGTCTAGTACTTCGATTTGATTCATCGTGTTTAGAACAAATAAATTTATATAAATTATCTACTTCTTCATCTGAAAGAAAATGACCTATTGACTCTAGGACTCGCTTTTCACCAAATATTTTAATAAGGTCATCAAGAACATCCCATTTGTCAAATAGTTTAGGCACTATTCATCCTCGTCATCGTCTTCTTCAACATATTCAACAGTTGCTTGGTAATAACGCTTGGCTTGAAAATTATCTTCAGCAGTAAAATATTCTCGTGCATCACCCCAAGTTGGAAAGCGAGTTTCTTCCAAAACACTTTCAACCATAATATAACTTTCACCAGGGGTTACCTTTCTCTGCCACCGAGCAATGTCAGTAAACATCCAACGAAACTCACCACCAGTTTCACCAATACCATCACCAACCCATCGCACTACTTCACCAACTTCCTTAATGCTTGGCAAGGTTGATGTATATTTCTTAATCAATGCTTCTTTCGCCTTCATTGCATCAACTGTACCAACACTACCGACAAGACTTGTATCAGCCATTATAAATCTCCTAGTTCTTGCTCATATTCGTGTTCATGCTTTGCACGACGTCTATAAGCGGTTTTCTCACGCTCAACTTTCTGAGAGTAAGGGTTATCACGTTCAAACAGAACGCGGGCAAATCGTGTTTTTTTGCGACGTTGCTTCATACTACTATGATACTGCATTTTGTTCATTCTGTCAAGTATATAATCAATTGATTATATGTTTACACTTTCTCCTGTAAACAAAACCCGGACAATTACAAGTTAAATTGTCGCCACTCTTGTATACACTATACATAAGTCCTGGCACAGATCCTGATTCATACTTTGCTACAAACTCAGGCATAACCACTTTAATTTGGGTTGACGCAACACGATCCATCATCTCTTTGCTGATGGATCTGTAATGATCAATTATCTTCTGTACTGTCGGGTCCATCTGTTGGGTCTTCATCTTTTTTCCTTGAAAAGTCAACTTGTATAACTTTGCCTTCAGGCTGTTTGAGATGTTTTGCATTGTGTTCTACAAATCCACCATATATATCTTCTCTTTGTTCCGCCTCTTCGTCAGTTTCAATAGTTTCAGTTATAACGAAACTTGAAATATCTGCGTCAAGTTTTAATCGCTCATGTAAGATATTTGATAACCATTTTTTAGTATATTCAAATTCTGCTTCATCATCATCTTCTACCACTGTGGTAGTAAACGGAATAAACTGATCAGGTTCAAAGCCAGTTCTCATTGGCTTATACGTGAAATATAATGTTAGTACTCTTTTCATAATAATTTGGCAGAGGTGCCAGGATTTGAACCCGAACTTACGGTTTTGGAGACCGTCGTGCTACCGTTAACACCACACCCCTTTATTGGTGCTCCCAGCTGGACTCGAACCAGCATGCCGTATTCGGCGACAGATTTTAAGTCTGTTGTGTATACCATTTCCACCACAGGAGCAATTAGATTACCAACCTGCAACGAAACTTTGGGATTTAGGATTATCATTATAATTTGGATGAAACTTTTTCTCATCCAATAATCCAAAATCTCGTAAAGTACGGATAACTGCACATGCAATTCCTAATGGATTGCGACCTGTTTCAATCATCATTTCGATGTATTCCGACAATTCATTAATTGTAGTTTCATTTAACGTCATTGACCGTTCAGTATAAGAATAACCAATTCGTTTAAGATAATCCATACCACCATCTACTGCAATACCACCACAACTACACTCAACACAAGAATGTACAGATGCAGAGTGAATAATATCTCCACAGTTATCACATTGTACTTCGTTCTGTATAATTTTTGGTTTACCCATTTACTGTCTCCTGCGCCACCCGTTAAAATCCCCAGATAATTGTCCTTTATAATTGTGGCAGTGGCCACACAATTCATCTAAATTATCGGGGTTGTTATTACTAGGATCACCGTCTTTGTGATCTACTTGTGTTCTACCTTTATAACCATTTGGAACTTTATCCCAATTAGTAAAACATACAAATCCTAAATGCTCATCTATGTTAGTACACATACCTGTTTTATAAGGGGTGACCCCTTCTCGATGGGGGTGTTTACCCCAACTTGCTGATTGACAATGTCCACAATGTATTCGCCAACGAGGCGAGTTGAGGCCAGTACCTGTAATTCTTCCACGTGAAACTGTTACTGGTTTTTCACAACCGTGGTTAATACATATAGGCCTAATTAAAGGGGATTGGTAATTGTCTCGGGTCTGCACCAGTATCTAACCTATTAGTAATATATTCTGTATACCACTTTTCAGCAAACTCTTTATCCCACACTAATTTTAAATATGCACAATCTGAAAAGTTTTCAAACTCGTAATATTCTTCACGTATGTTTTCTTTGACAATAATGTCGTTAGCATTGGCCCACGTT
>Ga0310122_10000535_pt1 | contig 24104 bp, 21 predicted proteins | sample CB6_Bottom_1051__FD_203503 | JGI IMG/M metagenome (GOLD analysis project Ga0310122, IMG submission 203503) | Marine microbial communities from Western Arctic Ocean, Canada - CB6_Bottom_1051 | ecosystem: Environmental > Aquatic > Marine > Oceanic | place: Canada: Western Arctic Ocean | collected...
TATTTATAAAAAACTTCAAAAAGAAGGTGCAAACATTTGTTCAATGGGAATGAGCGCAGACTACACCCTAGCCATCAAATGTGGTTCAAACCTCATTAGAGTAGGCTCAGCCCTTTTCAAGTAAGCGAAGCGCTTTCTGTTGTGGCGAACGCCCTCGTAAGCAAAGCGATTCGAGAGCCACAACGCTTTTTTGCTTCGTTTTTTCTAAAAAAATGAAGAGAGAAACAATACCACAAGTAAAATAATACGGCTGTTTGAAAAAGAAAGTAAATATTTTTGGGAAGAAATGTTTAGAAAGAAAAGTGTTTTAAAAGAAGAATCTGAGGTGCAAAGCACCTCAAAGCAAAAGTGCAACCTTACAGGTCACCCTCATGTTTAGCAAGATACTCAGCAACACCAGCAGTGTCAGCCTTCATACCTTCGTCACCTTTAACCCAACCAGCAGGACATACTTCACCATGCTCGTTAGTAAATAACATTGTATCTACCATTCTGATCATTTCATCAATGTTTCTTCCAAGTGGAAGGTCATTGATTACTGCATGTCTTACTGTACCATCAGCATCAATAAGGAAAGAACCTCTAAGTGCTACTGATTCGTCAAGAAGAACATCGTAATCTCTAGCAATTTGTTTAGAAAGGTCAGCTACAAGTGGCATATCAACTCTACCAATACCACCATTGTTTACTGGTGTTTCTCTCCATGCGAAGTGTGAAAATTGAGAATCCACAGATACACCAATAATATTGATACCTCTTTCTCTAAAATCAGCTGCTCTTTTTGAAAATGCAATAATTTCTGATGGACATACAAATGTAAAGTCTAGTGGGTAAAAGAAAAGTACTGCGCCTTTTTCACCTAGGTTTTCCATAAGATTAAAATCTTCAACAATTTGACCGTCCGCAAGTACAGCTGTTGCTGTGAAATCTGGAGCTTTTTTAGTTACTAACATATTATTTCCTTAATGATAATTGATACAGTATAGTATCAAAAATAATTTAATATATAGTTAATGAAAGCACAAAATAAGAGAAAAAGAGTCTTATTTGTCAAAATCACACAGATAGTATAATTATTTATAGTCTCAAAAAGATAGTAATCCAAACTTCTTAATAAAAGTTTCATCGATGTCAATCAGGCCTTTTTCTTGAAGTGTGTCTAAAACTTCTTTGGTACAGAAAGTATCTCCTGGCCATTCACGTTTAAAGCCATCTACTTCACTTTTGTTGGTCGCATCTACGACCATAAAAGGCTCTAGTTTCACATCTCTGCTTGCATCAATGTTATTGACCACACGCCAGACAAGCATGTACAGGTCTTCAATGTCATTGTTCGCTTTCTCTACAATAATGAGCACTTTAATATGAGGTTTAAGGCTAGACATTTTTTCTATGTCGGACATGACAGATTTTGTTTTATTGACAGTGATGATACAGAGTGGATTTTTCGTCTCTGTGAAATACTGTTTACACTCTTGTATGCTCATGTCAATAGCTTGGAACTTTTGAAGTAAGGCATTATCAGACAAGAGGTCTTCAACACCCTCTTCTACTACTTCACCTGTGGCATCTACACCTAACTTTCCACCCACAAACTGTTCGCTTGACGAGTGGTCTAAGTGGTCTACAATTCCTTTGGTAATAAAAACATTTTGAGGACTTAAACGGTTGAGTATATGCTCGGTGAGTGCTTCAAAGTCTTCAAGTTCTGGGGCATTTTCTCCTACAAAGAGTGCATGTTTGACAAAAGACATTTGCCCTACACCCCAAAAGGCATGCATAAACTGTAAAGCATGGCCTTTATAAAGGGTTTTCATTTTTGCCATGATAAGGTTATGGAAGACACCATTTTCAGGCATATTGTAGTCTATGAGGTCTGGTGCCATAGGTTTGAGCATGGGTAAAAAGACACGTTCAGTGGCCCAACCCATGTATTTGTCTTCTAATGGTGGTTTACCTACTACAGTGGCTGCAAAGACTGGGTTCTTTTTCATGGTAATAGTTTCTACTTCCATCACAGGAAAAGGCTCTTTTAGTGTGTAGTAACCCGTATGGTCACCAAAAGGACCTTCTATTTCCATAATTTCAGGGTCTACAAAACCTTCTATGACAATGTCTACATCTCTAGGGATGTAAATATCGTTTGTGAGTGACTTTACGAGTTGGGCATTTTTATTGCGTACAAAACCATACAATAACATTTCAAACATCCCATAAGGCATGGGTGCTTGTCCGCACCAAATGTACAGCGGGTCACCACCAATGGCCACGGTGATAGGCATTTTTTTACCAGCTTTTTGATACTGGTCAAAAAAGTGTGAAGCGTCTTTATGGATTTGCCAGTGCATACCTAAACGGTTTTTGTCATACTGCTGTAAACGGTACATACCAAGGTTTTGCATTTGACCATCAAGGCTTTGAGTATAAACTTGCCCCATCGTAATAAAAGGCCCACCATCTTCTTCCCATGTTTTCAAAATAGGCAACTTGTCTAAGTCAACCTCTTCTTTGGGAATGACAATCTCTTGACACTCTCCTTTAAACTTTAAACGTTTGGGAAAGACATTTTTTAAAGAGAAAAGTTTTGGAAGCATGGCAAGTTTTGCTTTAAAACCTTGAGGAGGTTTTAGTTTTAAAAGTTCATCAATTCCCTCTGCCACTAAGTCTGGGTGTTTGCCAAAGATTTTTTCTGTTAAATCTTTGTTTGCAAAAATGTTCATGAGCACAGGCATATCGTAAGTGATGCCTTTAGCTTTGTTGATGGGGTTTGTAAATAAAAGAGGTCTAGAGTCCTCTTTCTTTACTTCCACGTAAGCCACATGGGGGATTTCAAGTTCTACATCTAAAGGTTCATCAATGATCTTTAAATTACCATTGTCTTTAAGCCACTGAACGATATCTTGCATTTTATAGTCTCTCTGGCATTTCATCTTTAAAAGCAATGCGCTCTGCTTGTTCTAAGATGTCAATCGCACCATCAGCTATCATCTCTTCAGCAATCTGTAAACCTAGTGTTTCATACTCTAAAACCTTTACAGACATGCTTTTGTGCATGATGTTGGTACCATCTGGGTAACCCAACATCGCTTTAACAGATATTTCATCTCCAGATATCACCGCATTCACAGCCACAGGAGCAGAACAACCCGCACCAATGGCAGAGACAAAGTCACGCTCTACTTTGGTACAGATAAAACTCTCTTCATCATTTAAAGTCATGGCTATTTCACGTACTCTATCGTTAGAAGCAACAATCTCAATGCCAAGTGCAGCTTGTCCCATAGGAGGGATGAAAAAATCTAGTTTTTCAACAAAAGGAATGTCTTTGAGTAAGTCTAATCTATACAAACCAATATAAGCCAGTATAATCGCGTCATACTGCCCTTCTTTTAACTTTCTAAGTCGGGTGTTGACGTTACCTCTAAGTTCTTTCACTTTAAGGTCAGGACGACGTTCAAGCAGTTGCATACGGCGTCTTAGACTGGTCGTTCCTACAGTGGCACCTTTGGGTAAATCGTCTAAACTTTTGTACGTGTGTGACAGTAAAACATCACTTTGGTCTTGCCTTGTGGTAATGGCACAGAGTTCTAAACCTTCAGGAATGTAGGTAGGCACATCTTTTAAAGAGTGTACAGCCAAGTGGGCAGTGCCTGCTAACATTTCATCTTCAAGCTCTTTGGTAAAGTGTCCTTTACCTCCAATGAGTGCCAAAGGTTTGTCAAGTATTTTGTCACCTGTAGACGTGATTTCTTTAAGTTCAACACTTACTTCAGGAAAGCTCGTCTCAATTCTCTTTTTAATATGATACGCTTGCCAAAGTGCCAAATTACTGGCTCTTGTAGCTATAATTAATTTTTCCAAAGACTTTTCCCTACTTTACTAGCTTTTTATAGCCATCACGTTTTTTATCCCAAGTACCATCTATGTAAATTGTAGGTGTCCCAGAAACCATCATTTTACCAGCAGCTGCTTCGTCTGCTTTAAGGGCTTTTTTCACAGCAGCATCATTCACTTTTGCTGCGGAGACAGAGTAACCTGTATGAGATTTTACTGCAGCTAAAATCTTCGTCATGTCTGTCTCTTTGGCATTAATCTTTAGAGAGTAAATCTTTTCAACCACATCTGTTTTACCTTCATGCTGTGCCACATGCATGATACGTGTTAAAACACCAGACACAGGGTGGATACGTAAAAGTGGCAAGTGGTAATAATAAACAGCAATTTTTGTAGGGTTTTCTTTGGCTGCTGTAAATATTTTAGGCACTACGTCTTGACAAAATGGACACTGTGGGTCTGAAAATATGACGACTTTATGTGCCGCATTTTTGTTACCAAAGAGTAAATGCTCATCATTATAATAAGAGTCTTTGAGTGTGGGTTTAATCTCATTTCTGTAATCTAGACCTGTTTTTAAATTCACAAGATGTCCTGTAACCAATCCATCTTTAATAAACATAGTCTCAGGGGCATGAATCTCTTTTTTATTGTACTCAAGATCCATCGTCGTGAGTAAGACAGTCCAACCGGGTAACGCTTTTAGCGTTTTTGACTCTATAATCGTCACACCTTTTACTTTCACTTGCGGGTTTTTCACCACAGAAGTTTTTACATAGTTTAAAAGTGTTTTAGTATCTGGTTGTGCGTTAGCACTAAGCGTCGCGGTCGCTGCGACTGTGCTCATCAATAATTTCGACATCAATGACATTGTCATCTCCTTGTGTGTTAAAGTGGGATTGTTTTGACTCTGGTGTTATTTTAGCAACAAATTGTAAATAAAGTGTGTAGCCAAGTGATACCAGTCCTAAAAAGTCAGAAAAGACACCTGGAATCATCAATAAAATTGCCCCGATAAAGTAAGACATGGAAGCATTTTGAAACTTTTTAATGTCTAACTTTCCTAGCTTCATAGCCTGCATATTTCCCATCATGGTTTGTGGAGATCTTTTTAAAAGCATCATACCAAAAGAGAAAGATCCTATAATCCAAATCACAGACCATAAGAAGCCTATTTCTTCACCTGTTTTTAACGAAAAGAACAGTTCTAATAAGAAATAAGGGACAAGAAGAAAAATCATTTAAAACTTCTTAGCTAAAAAATCAAGTATCTCATCGCTTGAGATATCTTCTTTTACCATGCCTGCACGTGTCACAAACTCAACATTGCTTTCAGCCAGCTTTTTGCCAATAACTACGGCATGTGGCACGCCCATCAATTCATAGTCTTTCATTTTGGCACCAAAACGGTCTTTTCTTTCATCTAAAAGAACATCCACACCTTGTGCTTTTAGTGTCTCATAGAGTTTTTCACCCAGAGCTAATTGTGCTTCATCTTTAATGTTTGAAACCAAAATTTGCAGGTCAAAAGGTGCTGACTCTTTCGTCCAGATACAACCTTTATCGTCATGGTTTTGTTCAATAATACCTGCGAGTAAACGCGACACGCCAATCCCATACGTTCCCATTTCATAGGCTTGTGCTTTACCTTGTTCGTTAAGGAAAGTGGCCTTTAAAGCTTCTGAGTATTTGGTTCCCAGTTGGAAAATATGCCCAGCTTCAATACCTTTGGTCATACGCAACACCGCACCACAAGCACAAAGGTCACCCTCTTTAAAGTCTGTGGCAACTTCTACGTTTGCACCATAATCACAGGCATCACAAACCACAATGTCATCTTCACCTGAGTCTGCGAGTATCATAAACTCTCTAGAACCCTCTCCCCCAATTTGTCCAGAGTCGGCTTGTACTACTCTAAAGTTTAGTCCAAGACGTGTAAAGATCTTTTTGTACGTCTCTTCCATCAGAGAAAACTCTCTTTGCATGTCTTCAAAATTTGCATGAAAACTGTAGCCATCTTTCATTAAAAACTCACGCCCACGCATGAGTCCAAAACGTGGTCTTATCTCATCACGGAACTTGAGGTTAATTTGGTAAAGGTTCAGAGGAAGTTGTTTGTAACTTTTTACGCTGTTTCGCACAAGGTTGACCATGGCTTCTTCATTGGTTGGGCTAAGTAAGTAATCATTGTCTTTACGGTCTTTAAAACGTAACAGTTCTTTACCATATTCTCCGGCACGGCCTGATTCTTCCCATAAAGACAAAGGGGTAACAAAAGAAAGGCTTACTTCTTGACAGCCTGCTTTGTCTAGTTCCTCTTTCACCACAGTTCTCACTTTGTCAAGTATCTTTTTACCTAGAGGTAAATAATTGTAAAGTCCTGAACCACCTACAGATTGAATGTAGCCTGCACGTATGAGGTAAATATGGCTTGCTAAGCTTGCATCGTTTGGTATCTCTTTGCTTGTTGGTACTAATAATTTTGAAAATCTCACGCGTTGTATCCTTTAGTATGGTGGTCGTCTTTGTAAACTTTTAAGTCTATGTTTTCTACATTAATGTTAAACATTTTTTTCACGGATTCTACGCAGGCTGGATTTTCATTTTCCGAGGAAGATGCCCGTAAATTTTGTGTGGGTTTGTGTAAAAATCTTTTAAACATTTGTTCTGCTATCTTACGCATATTCGCTTCAGCATCTGCGTCAATAAAACCTTTTTGCAAAGCCCTTTTCATCTCCATGTCTATGGCTTCAGAGACTTGTAGACGCATCTCTTTAATCACAGGTTCCACTGAGAGTGCTCTTAGCCAAGCATAAAACTCATCTTTATACTTTTCTACAATGCTAGAGGCTCGTACCGCTTGCTCTTCTCTTAGTGCATAGTTAGATTTGGAGATGGTTTGTAAGTCATCGATGCGGAAAAGTTGTAAGGTGTCTAAACCTATATCTTCAATGTCACGGGGAATGGCCATGTCAAACCAAAAACGCTCAACCGCTTCATTTTCTATCATCTCTTTCGAAATGATGGTCTCTTTGGCAGATGTTGCGCTAAACAAAAGACGGTAACGATTAATGTATTTTTCAAGTTTATCTAGCGTGTCAGCTTTCACATTTTCACCCAAAGTATGGGCGACTAGTTCTACTTTTTCTTTATTTCTACCCAGCATAACCACATCACAACCTGCACGCAGTAAATGTTTTGCAGCCAGTACAGACATTTCACCAGCACCTACAACAATGGCTGTTGTACCTGCCATATTGTCTCCCAAGAGTGCATGCGCTTGTGCCACGGCTACGGACGCTATGGAAATGGGATTTTCAGAAATGTTGGTGGCATTACGTACCTCAGCAGCACATTTAATGGCGTAAGAGATGACACGGTTGAGTTTACGTCCGGCTGTTTTGTTGGCATGAGAGAGCATGTATGCTTCTTTTACCTGTCCCGTGATTTGTGATTCACCTACGACTAAGGAATCTAGTGATGACACTACCGAGAAGACATGTGCAACTGCTGCTTCATCATCATAACGTACAGCTTTGGTTTTAAGCTCATAAAAATTTAAGTCAGATTTTTTAGCCATGAGTCCCAAAATAGCATGGTAAGAAGAGAAGTTATCTCTTGTTGCTAGTACAAGCTCTACACGATTACAAGTAGAAATAATGAAAGCTTCATGTACAAACTCAAAATCAGTCAAGAGGTTAAGCATTTCTATTTTTTCTTCATTGGAAGCAAAAGCCAGTTTTTCACGCATCTGCTGATCACAATTTTTATGGGAAAAGCTTACCACTTGATAATACATTAAAAATCTCTCTCTATCATCGCCATGGCAATCTTGCTCAGTTCAGGTTCACCTTTGGCATTCATCAAGTTAATGCCTTCTTCTATGAGAACTTTTGCCTCTGCATAAGACTTTTGTATGACACCTGTACTCTGCATGTTTGACTTAATCCACTCTTGTTCTTTTTGGCTTAAAGATTTACCGTGAAGAGAAAGAAGTTTTGTTTTTTCTTCCTCACCCAGTGCTTCGTACAAATAAATATACGGCAGGGTTGTTTTACCCTCTTCAAAGTCATGTAACGCTGGTTTTCCAAGTGTTTCTGCATCCATAGTAATATCAAGTAAGTCATCTATCATTTGAAATGCTATGCCTAAGTTACGACCGTAAGTCATGTAAACCTTTTTGTCTTTGCCTGAAAGTAACGCAGCAGCCCCAGCACAAGCTTCCATGAGAGAAGCTGTTTTTTGGTAAATCATTTCAAGATAGATACTTTTGTTTGTGTTAAATGTTTTTGAGAGTGAAACATCTTTAAGCTCACCAAGGCTCAATTGTACAACAGCATTGGAAACCATTTTAGCAACTTCAGGGCTAATATTATTTAACTCTAAAAAACCTTTTGCATAGAGGATGTCTCCTAGCATAATAGCAGTTTTATTACCGTAAAGGGCATTGAGTGAGGGCTTGGAACGTCTTGTGTAAGCATCGTCTATAACGTCATCGTGTAAGAGTGAAGCAGCATGTATCATTTCAACCACAGCTGCTGTTTTAACTACGGTTAAAGCAGACCCTGCAATTTTTAAAATGAGTTTGGCACGTAACCTTTTTCCATGAGGGAGCTGTGTATAGAGTTTTGTAACCCCAGCATCATTTAACTCTGCAACAAATTGTTCTATCTTTCTTTCAACTGCTTCTAGCACTCCACTGTCCTACTCATTAAATTTGTTTATTAAAGTTAATAATTATATCCAACTAAGGTTAAGAGAGCCACTAAACCTGATTATCTAAAATCAGGTTTTGGTGTCTTATCTGTACTTTGTGGTAGTTGTGGATACGTAATCTCAGGTTTACGACCTTCTAAGGCTTGGAAGAATGTTACAATTTTTCCTGCATCATCATCTGAAATTTGAATGCCAAGTTGTATACTTCCCATCTCTTTAACTGCCTCAGCTAAGTTCCAAATAGCGCCATTATGAAAATACGGTGCTGTCTCTGTAATGTTTCTGAGCGTTGGTGCTTTCACCATACCCTGCGCATTTCCTTTAAAGTCACCTATATTGGCAAACTTGTATTTTCCTGCCACTTCAAAAGGTTGCATAGTCCCACCCAAAGCAATACCTGTATGACAAGAGGTACAGCCTTTGTCTATAAACGTTTTAAGACCCGCTTTCTCTTCTGCAGAGAGTGCATCTTCTTTACCATTTAAGTAGTCATCAAAACGTGAAGGCGTGACCAAAGTACGCTCAAATATACCTATGGTTGCTGTGATGGTTTCAAAATCAACTTTCACATCTTTTCCGTAAGCATCTTTAAACGCTTCTACATAAGCAGGGATGGAGTTGATGCGCGCTTCTACTAAAGACTTTGGTGCAGCCATCTCAGGGGCTGCTTGCATAGGCCCTTGGGCTTGGTCTTCTAAGTGAGGGCTTCTTCCATCCCAAAACTGTGATTTGAAAAAGACTGCGTTATACACTGTAGGTGAATTTAAATGATGAGGATTTTCTGTCCACTGATGCCCTACTGCTGCAGGTACACCATCTACCCCACCAAGTCCTAGGTTATGACAAGTGTTACAAGAGATAATACCTGACTTAGAAAGTCTTGGTTCAAAATACAACTTTTTACCTAAGTCCACTTTTTTAGCTGTAATAGTCCCAGAGGGGTCTATAAGTTTTGAAAGTGCTTTTGCATCTGTAGGTATGGCTACAAGCCCTGCATTTTTAGATTTTTCAAGTAAAGGGCTAGCCGCCAATAGTAAAGTAGAAGCTAAAACACTGAGGCTTAAAGTATGGAATAATTTCATCATTTTCTCCTAAATTTTATTAGAATCCTATGATGAACCTAGGCACTCATAATGGGTTTTGAAAATGTAAGATTGTGCAAAAAATTTATAAGTCCTAGCCATAGCTAAGTCGCAGTAAATATTTTGTGCAAGATTGCGTTTTCAAAGCCCACCCAAAGGGCATCACTAGCTTTTGCCTATGCGTCGTTACTCTTTCTTGACTTAGCTATGGCTAGGCCTTCAAAAGAGTGCCTAGCCTAGACAAAAGATAGAGATGTTATGAGTGCCTAGGTTCATCATAGGATTCTACTTGCTTTAGTATAACAAAATGTCTCTTAAATGGCTAGACTAGGGCATCAGTCTTTAAGCCAAGTTATCGTATTCTTAAAATATAAATTACATAAAAAAGGAAAAGAGATGAATAGAAGAGATGCCTTAAAAGTTGCAGGCCTTGCAACACTCGTAGCCACGGTAGCAGCTGAAGCTAAACTACCTGTAGATAAAACACCTGTAGCACAAATGAACCGTACAAAAATGAGCCCTAAAGACCCTAAAAATATGACAAAAGCAGAGCTCAAACATAGCCCACAAATCACGATAAAAGAGAAAGATGCTAAGGGATATACGCAAGTAGAAATCACCATAGGTCAAGAAGGTATCATGCACCCTAGTACTAAAGATCACTGGATTGACTTTATTACGCTAGAGGCAGACGGTACTTTGGTAGGAAAATCTACACTAGAGCCAGAAATTTCACGTGGGGCTGCTTCATTTTCTGTAAAACTTGACACGGTTAAAACACTCAAGGCCACAGCGGGTTGTAACTTACATGGTATTTGGACCAGTACACTTAAGGTTTAACTAATCTACTATGTTAACTAGCGTTCTTGGGCTTGATATTCCGTTTTGCTAGCAGACCAAATATGGTAACGTACTTCATAACCTTGAGGTACATAAACCACCAAAGGCAGACGGCTGTTGTAACGTCGTAAAGTATCTTGTAGAGAAATAAACTTCTCTGTTTTTGGCTCTGAACATGCCATCATGGTACTTACCCCAGTCCGGATGTCACTCACTTCTAAGTAAGTATATCCCCACCCCTTAAGGCTCACCTCTTCCACTTTTCCATGAAAACTTTGATGGTTACAGTCTGTTAAGATTGTTTTACCTATACGCAAGGCTATTTTATGCGCATAGTCATTGTCAGTTTTTGGCACTTCAATCACATATTGCACGTAACCTTCTTGGGCTCTAGGGAACATGTCAATCTTTGTTTTCCCATTCTCATTTGCAGCTGCAAAAGTAGCACTAAAACCCATAAGACAAGTAAGTGTCAGTATCATTGCTTTATTCATAGGAAATCCTTTTTAAAATCATGGTTTAACCCTATAGAGTACCGCGTACATTAAAGGCACATAGTAAAGGTTAAGTACTGTGGCCCAGGCAATACCAAAACCAAGAGAAATCGCCATAGGTTGTAAAATAAGGGCTTGTCCTGAAGCAAAGAACATTAAAGATGAGAGTCCCAACACTGTGGTGACAGATGTCAGTAAAATAGGTCTTAACCGCATCCCTGCTTTGTGGTGCATCTCATCGTAGTTTTTACTGCCACGTATAAAAGAGAGCATAATAAGCCCATCATTCACCACTACCCCTGCAAGACCAATGATGCCCATCATACCTGGCATGGTCATGTGAATACCCATGAGTTTTGTCCCAAGTAAAGCCCCAAATACGGAGAGTGGAATGGTACTTAAAATGATAAGAGGAAGCACCAAAGAGTTAAACATCCATACCAGAGTAATGAAGATAAGGAACATGGCTATGATCATCGCTTCAGTCATCTCTTTCTTTACTTTCGTACTCTCTTTTTCTGCCCCTTTAATGATGACTTTCACACCTCTCTCTTCTACCTTTTTTAAGAGTTGTTTTAAATCTCTCATGACTTCTTCTGGTGTGATGACAGACTTGTCCACTGCCGCAAACAAAGAGCGTACTTTGTCCCCATCTTCTTTAAATATTTTGACAAAAGATTTTTGGAAAGTAAAATCACAGATATCGGAGAGTTTCACTACTTTTGTTTTGTCTGGTGTGCTAAGTTTAAAGTTCGCTATCATGCTACTGTCGCGTTTATATACATCTTCTATACGTATGCGAAGTAAACCTTTTTCATTAAACATTTTGGCATATTCTGCTTTTAAAAATGCTCCTTTAAGTACCGAGATGACATAAGATTCAGAAAAACCTAAAAGTTGCCCATATTCGTTAACACGAAGTTTGAGTTCACGCTCCCCTTCATTGGCATTGTCAGAGATGTCAGACACCCCTGCTCTTGTTCTAAGGTCGGCTTCAACCATCTTCATGGCTTGCACTGTCTTTTCTGGATTTGTGTGTGAAAATCCTATCTCAATGTCATTGCCAACCAGTCCTGTTTGTTGTACATACACGTTAAACTCTTCAAAAACTTTTTTACCATTTATTTCCATCTTTTTAAAGGCTTGTACCACATCTCTGTCCACCTCTTTTGCAATGGTTTGTGAGAGTTTCGTTCTTACCATGTCAGAGTCATCATACTCTAAAGAAAAAACAGGGTTAATGTAGCGGTCAAAAAAGTTTTCCGGTGCTTTTTCATGTAAGTTGATGAAGATTTGGAAAAGATTGTTTCCCGTTTCAAAACTCTGGTCTTTGTTAAATTTAAAGCCTATGACTGAGGTCACAGAACTTACTGCATTTTTGTCTAAGGTTTTCAGTAAAGCTTCTTCTATTTGCGTCACATAGACTTCTGTGTCTTTTAACTCATTGTTGATGTTTACTTTCCCATTCATGTAGACTTGTTGGGCATCAAACTCTGGAAAAAGTTGGAACTTTGTAAACGCAGAAATGAGCATGGTTGCCCCAATAATACTTCCTAAGATCAGAGCCAAAGAACTTTTTTTGTTCTCAAGCAAACGTCCCAATACCTTTTCATAAAAAGCAATCCAACGTTTCCAAAAACTCACATCTTTCTCGTCTATAATGGCTGTACCCATGGAAAAAAACTCTTTGGCATGTAGGGGTAAAAAGTAAAACGCTTCAAACAAAGAAGAGAGCAGTAAAATAGAGATCATGACAGGAAGCACTTGCATGAACATTCCCATTTTTCCAGACATAATCAACAGAGGTAAAAACGCAAACACCGTGGTGAGTGTCGCCGTAAGCACGGCAGGGAACATTTCTAAAGAGCCTTCAATGGCAGCTTCTCTAGGGCTTTTACCCATTTCCATATGACGGTAAATATTTTCTGCCACAACAATGGCTTCATCTACCAGCATTCCCAAAGCAATCAACATACCCAAAAGACTCAACATATTGAGACTGTAGCCTATGAGATTTGCTGCAATAATGGTAATCATAAAACTCGCAGGTATACCAATAGCCACCACCAAGGCAATACGAAAATTCACTGACAGAAGTAGAGCAAGTGCTACCAAGATGAGTCCAAACAAAATGTTTGATGAGACCAAGTTCAAACGGTTCTTAATCCAAATAGACGTATCGGTGTAAGCAATAAAGTCAATGTTGTCATAGTTTTTGGAAAACTCTGCAAGCTCTGCACGTATCTCTTTGCTCAGAGCAATAGCATTTCCCTCTTTACTTTTATTAATGTTTAAAGAGACATTCTCTTTACCGTTAAAGTGTGAAACTTGTAAAGGGTCTTCAAGTCCAAGATAGACTGAAGCAATGTCACTCAAACGTACACGTTTGTCTCCCACAGTCAGTAAAATACTACCCAAGGCCTCTTCACTTTTTTCACCATTGATGGTAGAGATATACAGGTGATCTCCTTGGCCATCTAAGGTACCCGCGGGGAAAATAGAAGCAATGTTAGAAATGGCTTGATAGACTGCTGTTTTTTCCAAACCATAAGCATCCAATTTTTTCTGATTAAGAGTAATGACTACTTCATCATCTGCATCTCCACGAATGTCAATACCTGAGAGATTATTAATCAGTGCCAGTTTTCCTTTAAGGTCATTGGCTGCATCAATAAGCGCAGATTTAGCAACATGACCAGAGATGGCAACCAGTAACACAGGGTAATCATGTATAGCAATACGTGCAACGGGTTCATCCATGTCCCCAGGGAGGTCTCGTCTTGTGTTAGAGATAATGTCTTTCACATCAGAGAGTACCATTTGGGTATCGTTCCCTGTTTTAATGTCTGCTTTGATAATGAAAGAACCATTTTGAATCGTGGTATAAATGGTGTCAATCTCAGAAATTCCTTTTAACCCATCTTCAATGGTCCCCACTACCATTTTGTCCAATACATCAGCAGATGCTCCCACATAAGCACCCGAAATTGAGATTTTATCTAACTGTGACGCAGGGAAAATCTCTTTGGCGATATTTTGATAGGCAAACACAGAAAGCATCAACATAAACACCATAAAAATGTGGTTGATACTGGGTTTATCTACAGCAAAGGTAACAAAGTTACGTATACTCATAATTTACCCATTCTCTTGAATAGTAAAAATAGTATCTGTGACATTGTTTTTAAATCTAAGTGCTTCTACACCCTGTTCTAACATCACTTTTTCAGCTTTAAGAATGGAGACTTCTCTTATCATCCGGTTGACAACCTTAGACTCATAATAAATCTGATTGGACAAATAAATTTTAATACTGCTTAAGATGAGTACAATCACCACGGTCATGAGTATGACCGCAATCATCCCCCCAGTGATACCATTGGCTTTGGCTATTTTTTTGGTCACCTTCTTCTTAACTGGCATCTGTGTTAAACCTAAATGATCTTAGTTTTGCAGAGCGACTACGTGGGTTGATTTTAAGTTCCGCTTTTGTAGCGGTTACAGGTTTGCCAGAGAGTGCTTTGCCTAAAGCGTGGTTTTTCCCACAGGTACAACGCATGGCTTGTGGGTCACAAATACAGGCTTTGGCCCACTTTTTAAAACGATTTTTAACCAAACGGTCTTCCAAAGAGTGAAAAGAGATAAGTGAAAGCACTTCCCCTTTGTTATGAGACTTCTCTAGGGCATCTAAGAGTCCTTCTATTTCACCGAGTTCATTGTTCACTTCTATACGTATGGCTTGAAACATCAGTGTGGCTGGATGTATCTTTCCTCCAGCAGGGATGATGGTTTTGGCAATTTCAGAAAGTTCTTTTGCAGAGCTGATGGGTGCTTTAGCACGCGCTTCTACCACTGCACCTGCTAACTTACGGTAAGAACGTACTTCGCCGTATGCATCAAAAATGTACTCCAACTTATCTTTTGGGTACTCGTTGACTACCTCATAGGCAGAGAGAGCAGCAGAAGCATCCATACGCATGTCTAAGGTTTCAGAATTAAAAGAAAATCCCCGTTCCATTTTGTCAAGCTGTAAAGAAGAGACACCAAAGTCTGCCAATACTGCTTTGATGGGTGTCTCTTCCAAAGTAGGAAAGACGGTGGCAAACGTGCCTTTATATAGGGTACTACGTGTCGCGAAAGGCTCTAAACGTTTTTTAGAAAAGGCCAAAGCTTCATCATCTCTGTCAATACCAATATGTTTTAAGTCATCATACTTCATCAACATTTCAGAACTATGCCCTGCATAACCTAAGGTACAATCTACAAAGTAGCCCTCACCCACACCGTTAAAACTTTTCAACACTTCTTCTAGTAATACAGGGATATGTGGGGTTTTCATGCGTTTCCTTACGTCAAAAAATGGCAATTAATGGCTCATTTCTAATTTAATCGTTATAATAGCAAAATATTCCTAACAAAGGTTTCACCATGATGGACAAGCACCTCATAGAAGATATCAAACACATCTCACTTTCACTCTTTAACAAAAACTTCTTTGGGGTCTATCATGGATCAATCTCGGCAAGGGTCTCTACCCATGGTTTCATCATCAATTCTAAAGATACTATCTTAGATGAAGTCACAGAAGAGTCACTTGTCAAACTTGATTGTCATAAACGAGATTACCGCTGGTCCATGGCCAACCCTGATGTACATATCCATGAGCACATTTATGAAACCATCCCCAATGCCAAGTACATCTCTTATACTATGCCTCCTTATGCCACTGCCTATTCACTCAAACATGACAAGGTTGTACCCGAAGACTTTTTTGGTAAAAAGATCTTAGGAGAAATCATCGTTTATGACCCTAAGAACATTGATGACTGGTTAGAGCGTGCCCCTTATGAGATACCTCAGTTTTTCCAAAAACATGACACACACCTCCTTCTCATTAAAGGATTTGGACTAATTTCCTATGACAGAGACATTACAGAAATGGCCAAAAAAATCTCACTTTTGGAAAACTCCTGTAGATTACTTGCACTCTCTGCAAACATCTAAATTTACGTATTTTACTTACATTATAGATATATGTCTATTTATAGTGTAAACTTATAGAGTAAGTTACAAAAAATAGACATTGTCAACACTTTACACTTTAGTGTCAGCTTCCTTTCGTTATACTCTAAACATATACATATTATTGGGCATAAGATGAATCAAACAAAAAAACGATTAAGTATTATTAAACTGGCTATATCTATTACAGATTTAGAGACTATACAACTCCAATCACTCAAGCTTTCCCCCCTTCAAAGTGATGTGGAAATACAAGATATACTCACACTTTTAGCATCAGATAACTTTGCACAAGCCCAATCACTTATCAGTCATTATATTGAGTATGCACCTGAAGAAGTCGTTCAAAGAACCCATATCAATGTATCTCAGGGAGTATCCCTAGAAGATCAAGCCATTATAGATGAGTTTCAACTCATTGTGAGTAATGCCTCAGTAGCTGACGCTAAGACAACAGAAGTTGACATCAATGAGTTCCTCTCTTATATTCCAGAACCTACGCAAGAAAATCTAAAAGAAGAAAATGTAGCAGAGAATGCGTTAGAGCAAGAAAATCTAACGCAAGAAAATCCCATAGAAAGTCTAGAAGAAATACTTAGCGAAGAAGAGACTTCTTTTGAAGATTCTTCTCTTTCTGTAGAAGAGAATGACTACAGCCAAGCAGAAAATAGTCTCCTGGAAACCAGCACTAATGATGACTTTTTTGCCTCAAGCAAAGAAGCTTCTTCAAACAGAGAGGAAGTCGAAGAAGAGGATAAAGATAAAGATGACTTCTTCAAGCTAGAAGCACGTGAAGAAGAAACAGAGCTGCACGATGAAATAGAGGAAGATACTCAAGCACTCTTTAGCCATGTGCAAGAAGAAGCTGTAGAAGAAGTTGTCGAAAAAGAGAGTCTGGACACTGTAGAAGAGAAAGAAGCTTCAGACTCTGATGCAGAGACTGAGGGTCTTTACCCTTTAACCTACGAGGCCATGTCACATATTTCACTTAAACTCATCGATATGAAAAGACGTTATCCCGCCATTCAAAAAACCTATGAGAAATTTGAGGAAATAGAAAACCTTATCATCAAGATTTCACAACAAGGATATTCTGAAGAAGAGATACAAAATGCAATTGAGTCAACAAAAACCCTAATATCCAATGCCCAATATACCCAAGCTGCACAACTTTTACTTGTCTGTGCTGCTACAGAATCAAAGTTTGCACAATTTATGTTAGCAAGAGAGCTGTATGTCGGTTCCGTACTGAGTAAAAACATCCCTGAATCATTTGCACTCATGTCTGCTTTAGCCATAGATGACTACCCAGAAGCACTTTGTGATTTAGGTCAATTTTATGAAAATGGTATTGCGACAAAAGTGGATACAAACAAAGCAGAAGAGCTCTATAAAGGTGCAGTGGATGCTGGCATACAAAGAGCCAACAAACACTACAGCCGTCTCACTAAAGGACCAAAAAGTTTTTTTAAGGCTTAATCTTTAAAACCTTCTTTATACCCTCATACGCCACCAACACCATCTTATCTATCTCTTCATAAGTGATGATATAAGGTGGCATAAAATAGAGTATATTTCCCAAAGGTCTTAACAAGACACCTTGTGTCAATGCGTATTCATAAATCTTTAACCCTACACGTTCTGTTGAATCATAGCCTTTGAGTTCTATGGCTGTCACCATACCTTGTTGACGGATAGATGCTACATTGTCTAAAGCATGGAATTTCTCTAACGCGTCCATAATATAAACTGACTTTTTGGCATTTTCACCTAAAATATCTTCATCCTCAAAGATTTCTAATGTCGCCAATGCAGCGGCACAAGCCAAAGGATTACCCGTATAAGAGTGTGAGTGTAAAAAGGCTTTATGTTCATTATAGTCACAATAAAAAGCTTGATAAACATCTTCCGTTGTCATGACCACGGAAAGGGGTAAATAGCCTCCTGTTAAGCCTTTAGAGAGTGTCATGAAATCAGGAGAGATATTGGCATGTTCACAGGCAAACATTTTTCCTGTACGTCCAAAACCTGTCAGTATTTCATCTGCTATCAAATGCACATCATAGTCTTTTGTCAACTTTCGTGCGCCAACAAGGTAGTCTGGATGGTACATATGCATTCCCCCTGCACCTTGAATGAGTGGCTCAACGATGAGTGCCGCAATTTCATGAGACTTTTCTTTTAAGAGTTTTTCTAAACTCTCCAAAGCTAGCTTGGCAGCTTCAACACTTTGGTCTTTAGGGACAGCAACTTGCATATTTTGTATCAGCAATTGTTCATACGTTTCTTTATATAAAGAAACATCACCCACAGAGAGTGCACCAATGGTTTCACCATGGTATGAATTTGTCAATGAAAGAAACACTGGTTTACGTTTACCCTTGTTTAAATGATAATGATAAGACATCTTCAACGATGCCTCCACTGCAGAAGAGCCATTGTCAACATAAAAAACTTTTTTTAACTCTGGGGCTGTAAGCTTTACAAGTTTATGTGCCAAGTCTACTGCAGGTTCATGTGTAAAACCTGCCAAAAGTACATGTTCTAGTGTGTCAAGCTGTGCTTTTATTTTGTCATTGATACGGGTATTGCTGTGTCCAAAAAGATTGACCCACCAAGAGCTTACTGCATCGATATAGGCATTGCCTTCAAAGTCATAAAGATAAACACCTTTTCCAGACTTTATAGGAATTAATGGTAATGTTTCATGGTCTTTCATTTGTGTACAGGGGTGCCATATGACTTCCAAGTCGCGTTGCATGATTTCATTGTTTTTACTTGTCATTGCTTTCCTTTAGTTTTAACAATTATTAGGGCTTGCCTAAAAGTTTATTTAGATAAAATATTATACAAATTTTTCGATAGAAGGTAGATGAAGTATGATCACATGGATGCAAAAAAACAATAAATTCCTTATTTGGACTATATGGATCGCAACAATAGCGTTTATAGCCTCAGGACCAATCTTTTCTGGTGCAGGATACGGAAGCTCTAAAGCAGGAAATGTAGCAAAAGTGGGAGAGATTGAAATTTCTCAAGCAAGTCTCAACATGGTGTATGGAAGTATTTACAACCAAATGAACCAGCAGATGCAAGGTCAACTTGATGAGAAGAAAGCCAAAGAGCTAGGACTTATTCAACAAGCCTTTGCTAGACTTGTGACACAGGCTAAAGTACTTAACTTTGCAAAAGAAGTTGGCATAATAGTATCAGACAGTGAAGTGGCCAATAGACTACAAACATTAAGAACCTTTACAAAAGATGGTCTCTTTGACAAAGAGATTTACAAGGGTTACCTCAAAGCACAAGGTATGAAAGCAAAAACTTTTGAAGCCACACTCAGAGAAGAGTTACTCATTCAAAAAACACTTGAGTTACTCAGTGTTGACGCTTTACCTCTTGAGACAGAGGCTATTGGCGCAGCTATGAATGTTTCTGACAAAATTGCTTACCAAGTATTGACACAAGCAGATGTAAATCTCTCTAGTACAGATGCGGATGTAAAAGTCTTTTGGGAAGAGAAAAAAGAGAACTTCATGACAGCACAAATGTATGACTTTTCTGTGGTATGGACTGCTACAAAAGAGACAAATGTGAGTGAAGAAGAGATCAAAAACTTTTATGACAAAAACTCATTTAACTACAGTTCAGCAGAAGGAAAACAACTTCCATTTGAAGAGGCAAAAACACAAGTTACAGAAGACTTGAAACTTAAAAAGACAAAAAAATCTGCACAAAAAGCCTACATAGCATTCAAAAAAGGTAAAGAGATAACAAGTGAAACACTCTCTCTTCCTATAGATGATTTAAAGTTCTCAGCAGAGACTTGGGATGCTGTTAAAGAGAGAGCAGTGGGTGACATTCTCAAACCTAAAGTTGTGGGTAACATGTATGCCACACTCAAGATAGAGAAAATCACGCTACCAACGGTTAAGAGCTATGAAGCAGCAAAAGAAGAAGTCACAGAACTTTACACACTTCAAGCCAAACAAAAGGCACTTTTAACACTAGCAGAAGAGCGTCTAAAAAACTTTGATAACAATACTTCAATCATTACAGATTTTGTCAAATTAGATGCGAATGTCAACCTTGAATCATTGAATACTCAAGAAAGTTTACAATTTTTACAAAAACTCTTTACATCTACAAAAGAAAAGGGTATGATAAGCGTACGGGATAAAATTATCGTTTACAATATTTTGGAACAAAAACTGGCTCAAATAGATGAAAATCAAAGAGAACTTGTCAAGCAAACTGTCAACAGTTTGAAAGAAGGGACATTTGAAGCCAACTTTATCAAAATACTCGATAAAAAGTATCCAACTGAAACCTATGTGGGAGGGCTTTCAAATTGAGTGAAACAATCTTAGCAATCGATATCGGATCTACTAAAATATGCGCTATCATCGCTGAGATTTCAGACACCAATGAAGTCAATATACAGGGACATGGCATCACCAAATCCCAAGGGATTAAAAAAGGTGCCATCACCAACATAGAACTTGCTTCCAAATCTATCAAACAAGCCATTAACGATGCCAAACGTATTGCAGGTTCAAACATTACCACTGCTACCGTTTCCATTTCAAATGCTTATGCAAAATCTTTAAACTCCACAGGGATTGTCAACATCCCACACAAAGACATCTCCATGAAAGAGATTAACCGTGTGATGCAAACAGCACTTTACAATGCGAATGTACCTAATGAGTATGAAGTCGTGCATGTACTGCCTTACAACTTTAGAGTAGATGACCAAGATTTTATTGAAGATCCATATGGAATGAATGCTTCTCGTATGGAAGTAGATGTAAACATCATCATGACACAAAAATCTAACCTTTCTAACCTCAAAAAAGCAGTACGTTCTGCAGGTGTTGAGATTGATGGTATTGTACTTTCTGGTTATGCCTCAGCCATTGCCACAATGAGTCAAGATGAAAAAGAGTTAGGTGTAGCTGTGATTGACCTTGGTGGACAAACTTCTAACCTTGTCATTCATACAGGTAATTCCATACGTTACAACGACTTCTTAGGTGTGGGTTCAAACCACATTACCAATGACTTGTCTATGGCGTTACATACACCACTGCAAATTGCAGAAAATGTAAAAATACGTCATGGAAACTTAGTAGAAAATTCAACAGAAGTGATTGAACTTCCTATTATCGGAGATGAAGAGAACCGTAACAATGTCTCTTTGGAGATTGTACATTCTGTCATTTTCTCTCGCGTAGAAGAAGCCCTTATGATTTTAGCAAAATCGCTTGAGAAGTCTGCGCTTAAAGAACAGATCGGTGCAGGTATCATCCTTACCGGTGGTATGACAAAACTCAAAGGTATAAGAGAGTTGGCACAAGCGATCTTCTCTGGTATGCCTGTAAGAGTAGCTTCCCCAAAAAATGTTTCAGGTCTTTTTGACGATCTTAAAAACCCTGCATTTTCAACGGTAGTGGGTTTGCTACTTTACAAAGCAGGTGGACATACGCAGTATGAGATAGATTTCAAACAAGTACTCTTACACTCTAAAGTTATCCAAGAAGATGACCTTAGAGGGATTAAAACTGGCCTTCATCCAGAAACAGAAAAGAGTACGATCACTGCAGGAAATGGTGCAGAGCATGATAGAAAAGAAAACCCTAATGAAACAAACATTATCTTTGATCAATTACCTGATGATTTAGGGCATGAAAACAAAAATCCATTTAAAAAGTTAGCCAACTGGGCAAGGCAACTTTTTTAAGGGTTGAAACACAATAAAAGGAGGAAAGAATGGAAGAGTTTGAAATAGATATCGTTGAGACTAAATGTCATACAAATGGTGCAAAAATTAAAGCTATCGGTGTTGGTGGAGGTGGTGGTAACATGATTAACCACATGATAAGTGAGGGAATCAATACCATTGATCTTATCGTAGCCAATACAGATGCACAAGCACTTGAGAGTTCTTTGGCACCTTACAAACTGCAACTAGGTCTTAATGCGACAAGAGGTCTTGGCGCGGGTATGGTTCCAGATAAAGGACGAGAGGCTGCACTAGAGTCTTTTGAAGATATTAAAAAGATGCTTGAGGGTTCTGACATTGTCTTTATCTCTGCTGGTCTTGGTGGAGGTACTGGTACAGGTGCTGCACCAATCATTGCACAAGCGGCAAAAGAAATTGGTGCACTGACTGTCTCTATTGTGACTTCACCTTTTAAATTTGAGGGTCGTAAAAGAACAAAACTTGCAAAAGAGGGTTTAGAAGAACTTAAACGTGAGAGTGATTCTATTATTGTGGTACCCAATGAAAAACTTCTTTCTATTGTAGAAAAGAACCTTGGTATTAAAGAGAGTTTTAGAATGGTTGATGACATTCTTACTCAGGCAGTTGGTGGTATTTCAAAAGTGATTCTTTCTCATGGAGAAAATGACATTAACCTTGACTTTGCCGATGTTAAAACAGTCATGAACCACAGAGGTTTAGCACTCATGGGTACAGGATACAGTTCAGGTGCATCTGCAGCGTATGATGCAGCAAAAATGGCTATTGAGTCTCCACTCCTTGACAACATCTCTATTGATGGTGCTATGGGTGTACTTGTACAATTTGACATTCACCCAGACTATCCTTTAAATGGTATTTCTGAAGCAATGGAAATCATTTATGACAGTGCTGATGAAGATGCAGATGTTATCTTTGGTACTACGACTAATTCAGATATGGCTATTGATGAAGTAAAAATCACTATTGTGGCAACAGGATTTGAAGATAGATCTGTGACTGCTGAACCAGCAGTTAAGACACAAAAAACACTTTTAACTGCCAACATATGTAACATCAACACTGTAAAATCTAAAATGGTTGTGGGTGGATACAATGGAGAAAATGAAGACATCTTAGATGTCCCAACATTTCTTAGAAAGCAGATGGACTAAGCTTTAAGCTTTTCCACTCTGCTCTTCCCCTTTTAACTAAGTAGAGAAACTCTTCCTTCTCTGCTTATGCCCCTTTATCACATATCCCCTTTTACATCCCCATATTAACCATTTTTCGCTATGATACTCCAAACATTTTTTAGGAAAAATAATGAAATACATCAAACAACTCTCCACTCTTACTGCTACTGGTTTAGCCGCAGTCCTCGCTACTGGTGTCACGGGCTGTACACAACAAACCCAAGAACAAGCACAAGCCAAAGGTGCTTTTGTCATCATTGAAGAGACGGCTATAGGCAAATACAAAATTGTAGATGAATTTCCTGCTGATGAAACACGTATCGTACTGAAAAAACTGGATGGTAGTGAAAATGTCCTCACACAAGCACAGCTCGATGCACTTATCAAAGAGGAAGCAGCCAAAATTGACAATGGTACTTCCAGCCTTACCCAAGAGAATCCTCAAGCAAGTCAAGGAATGGGATTAGGTGCGATTATCATGACAAGTATGGCTGGCGCTATGCTTGGTTCATGGATAGGAAACAAACTTTTTGGAAACCAAAACTACCAAAACAACAGAAAAGCAGGATACAAATCTGCTTCAACCTACTCCAAATCTAAAAAAAGTTTCTCTAAATCAAGAAAATCTACTTCAAAAAGATCTGGATTTTTTGGAGGCAAAAAATCTTCTTCACGTTCAGGAGGCTTCTTCGGTGGTTAAGTTAGTACAAACCACTGCGCTTGACACTGAGTACCTAGAGTCTCTTGGCTTCGTTTGGCATACAGACAGTGATGAGAGTGCTTATGTTTCCAATACCCTTGTTTCTGTCACAGAAAAAGAAGCAGAAGCCTATTATGAAGCGACAAATACCCTTTATGATATGTTTGTCGAAGCAGCCCAACATGTCATAGACAAGAACCTTTTTCATGAACTAGGTATTCCTTTTAACCTCGTTGATATGATTAAAGAGTCTTGGGAAAATGATATACATTGGCACCTCTATGGACGTTTTGACTTAGCTGGGGGAATTGACGGAAAAGCGATTAAACTCTTAGAATTTAATGCAGACACTCCCACAGCTCTTTTTGAAACAGCCATTGTACAATGGGCCATACTTAAGCAAAATGACTTAGAAGAAGCAAGCCAGTTCAACACACTCTATGAATCACTTGTAAACAACTTTAAACGCCTTGTCAC
>Ga0310122_10000538_pt1 | contig 24076 bp, 20 predicted proteins | sample CB6_Bottom_1051__FD_203503 | JGI IMG/M metagenome (GOLD analysis project Ga0310122, IMG submission 203503) | Marine microbial communities from Western Arctic Ocean, Canada - CB6_Bottom_1051 | ecosystem: Environmental > Aquatic > Marine > Oceanic | place: Canada: Western Arctic Ocean | collected...
TCGGCTCGACGCCAAGGTTGTAGCTGGCGCTCAGGTCTATCGCGAACGAAATCGAGTCGTTCATCGGGAAGGCGGCCCCAAACCAAAACCCGAAAGGCAGACTAGTCCCGTTGACGGCCAGCTGATCGTTGGACAGAAACGTGTAGCCGATGGACACTTCCGCGGCATTATCTTGTGCGGCCACGGGCTGAGGCACGCAGAGAGCCAAGACCGCCAGAACGCACCCAAGGACAGCAGACTTTCGCATCGTCGAATCTCCTTCAAAACTGCGACTAAACCAGCCGCTCAAGCGCCCGCGCTGCACGCGCGAAAGGCATAGCCTAGCAGGCATCCGTAGTCGAGTCAATCAACTCTTGACGGAAAAAACCCTCTGTGCCGGACGTGCACTGGGCGGCGGCGATCGACGAACCGGTCGTCTGCCCACATGCCTCTCGGAGCGACACCCATCCCCCTCGTCTACGGCCCACGTCGCCTGTTTTCACCTTCTGTCAGCGTCGTATATCGATCAACCGGCACGTCGGTCCACTCTTCGACGCCGCCGCCTGGCCAGGTCACCCGCACGCGGACCGGCTCCGCCGACTGCCCGAGACCCACGAGCACGCGCGGATCCTGCGCGGACGCGTAGCTCCCATCTGCTCGTGCGCGACGCCACCGGATAGACCATTCGCCTTGGACAGACACCCGCGCGCCGATCATGTCTCGCGGTGTGTGCGCTCCGACGAGCCTCAATCCCACCCAATGGTTTTGATTGCCAATGTTGTTGATGAGGAGACGGACACGCCCGGCCGCGTTGCCAACCAGCACGTCCACGTCGCCGTCGTTGTCGATGTCGCCGAACGCCGCGCCGCGGCTCACTTCCGACAACTCGAGTGCGTCGCCGGCCCTGGCGGTCACATCCGCAAACTGCCCGTTGCCAAGATTGCGGAGCAACAGGTTGCGCTGTTGCAACGGAAAAGGGTTGTCGGGCCCGAGCGTTTCGAGGTTCTGTGTGACGCGTCCGTTGACAGCCAGGATGTCCAACCAGCCGTCATTATCGAAGTCGAACCAGGCTGCCCCGAACCCCGTATACGGGAGGCTGGGAAGGCGGATGAGGGTCCGCGCGCTCTGATCCTCGAACAGCCCGGTGCCGTCGTTGACATAGAGCGTGCTCCCTTGACTGACCAGCTCGGTGATGAACAGATCTTCGTCACCATCGTTGTCGAAATCGCCCGCGTCCACACCCATGTCGGCCTTGGCGTCGCCGGCGGCGCCCAACGCCGTGCCCGACACCAGCGCGATGTTCGTGAAGGTGCCGTCGTGCTGATTCCGCCACAGCTGGTTTTCCTGCTGGTCGTTGGCGACGAAGATATCGACCCACCCGTCGTTGTCGAAGTCGGCTGTCGACACACCGAGCGCCGGCCCGAACTCACGCGCCACGCCGGCCGCGGCGGTCACATCAGCGAAGGTGCCGTCTCCACGGTTGCGATACAACCGATTCGGCTGCGCGCGATAGACCTCCGGTGGGCAATAGTCTGGCGGCCCCGACCGGTTGAAGCACGGCGTGTGAGTCTCGACGCTGAAATCCACGTAAGTCCCGACGAACAGATCCAGCCATCCGTCGCGGTCGAAGTCCAGGAACGAGGCAGGGATACCCCAGGCGGACGGGTGGTCGGTACCGGTGCGCACCGAGACATCGGCGAACGTGCCATCCCCGTTGTTCCGGAACATCTGGTTGCGCCCGAAGCCCGTGAGGTAGAGGTCGACCCAGCCGTCGTTGTCGATGTCCCCGGTCGCCACGCCCATGCCATACCCACGTGGCGTGAGCCCACTGGCGTCCGTCACGTCCGTGAACTGCCACCGCGCGCCGTCCTGCTGCTCCTCCAGGTCGTTCCGATACAACCGGTCGGTGAGCGGCACCCCACCGGGTGGCGGCAGCAGGGCGGTGCCCATCCCGAGCATCTGGCCCTGGACCAGATAGACGTCCAGATCGCCGTCATTGTCGTAGTCGAACAGGGCGACGCCCGGCCCCATGATCTCGGGCTGATAGAACTGGCCGGACATGCCGTTGACGTGGACGAAGTCGAGCCCCACCGCTTCGGCCCGTTCCGTGAACCACGCCTCGACCGTCGGTGCAGGCAACGACACCGACGCCGTGGCCGTCTCGCTCGGCGCCTGGGTCTGTTCGACCACCGGCGCCCCGGGCCCGGAAGAGCAACCGCCTCCCACGGCGCACAGCGTCAACAAGACCGCGCACAGGACAGGTGACCCGGACCGGGCGCAACGCTCAGACACCGGCATGCGTGACCCGCTACCGCTCGGCGAGCGCCGCCCGCAATCGACTCGCCACATCCGGGTTCCCTGGCGCAATCCGTGCCGCTTCTTGATAATGGCGGATCGCGTCGTCCAGATTGCCCTGCATCTGTAGTGCTGTCGCAAGGTAGAGGTGCGCCTCAGCGAAGTCCGGGAATCCCTGAACCGCCTGTCGAAAGTGGTCGATTGCCTCGTCCAGCGCGTTCTGCTGGGCCAGGATGATCCCGAGGTCGTAGTGCGCCGACGGAGAACCGGGACTGATCCGCAGAATCTCGCGATACGTCGCGATCGCCTCGGTCGTCTGGCCACGTAGCTGGAACACCGTCGCCAGATTGCTGTGTGCGTCGATGAACGTCGCGTCAATCTCGATTGCGCGACGAAAGTGCACCATGGCCACATCGAGCGCCTGTTGCGACGCGAGCGCCATACCCAGGTCGTTCTGTGCGCTGGCGGACTCCGGCAACAGCTCGGCCGCTCGACGGAAATGGGTCAGGGCGTCGTCGACCGCACCAGCTCCCTGCAGCGCGGCACCCAGGTTCGTGTGCGCGTCAGCGAAGTCGGGCTCGATCGCCAGGGCTTGCCGAAACAGCGCGATCGCCTCATCGGGCGTGCCTTGCGCCTCGACCAACAGCCCAAGATTGTTCAGCGCTTCGACCCCACTTGGTGCGAGCTCGATCGCCTGACGATAGTGACCGGCGGCGTCCTCGGGCTGTCCGAGCGCCGCCAGGGCGCTTCCCAGATTGGTGTGCGCCTCGGCAAACCCAGGCTCGATCTCTAGCGCCGCGCGAAACTGGCTGACCGCATCGGCGAACCGCCCCTGGGCGGCGAGCGCGTTCGCCAGGTTGTAGTGACTGTCGGTGTCGTTCGGCGCGAGGTCCAACGCCCGGCGGTAGTGACGGATCGCCTCGTCCAGATCGCCGCTGGCCGCGAGCGCGGTGCCCAGGTTGCTGTACGCTACGGCGTCGGCGGAGTCTCGTGCCACCGCGTCGCGATAGAACAAGATCGCCTCGTCGAGTCGGCCTTGCGCCTGCAGCTCCGTGCCGATGTTGCTGTCGGTCACGGCGCGCATCTCGGCCATCGAGTAGATCGGCCAGTTGGCGAGCACCGCGAAGACGACCGTCGCCGCGCCGGCCCACGCCAGTCTCTGACGTGGCCGCGTCTGCAGGAGCCGGCCGATGTTCACGACCCCGGCCGAGGCAAACAGGACCAGGAACGGCACCATGGGGTACCGGTATCTCGCCATGACGGCGAAGGCAACAAGCGCCACCGCGTAAGAGCCCAGCAACAGATACAGCAGCGTCAGGTCGGCTCGTCGCGGCCACGTGGCCCACATACCGAGAACGGCCAGGGGGGCCAGGACCCCGAAGTGCCAGACGTAGCCGGAGGCCCGCAGCGGGAACGACCAATCGGCGTAGCTGAGCTGGTCTTCGGTGTCGGCCACTTCGGCGGCGTTCCATGCCAGCATGAGCTTTCGCCCCATCAGCTGCAGCCAGTCTCCCGGCTGCGTCCAGATGTATTCGAGCGCGCGCCCCGTCCAATAGAGCGAGACCCCACCCGGGGTCAGCGGTGTGCCTGTCGCCTGCTCGGCAAGCTCGGTGGCATCCTGCTGCTCGTACTTGGGGTCGCCATGACCGAATCGCAGCGGTTCGTATGTGCCGAAGGAGTTCTCGTTGTTCCCGATATAGAAGTTCGGACCGAACTGCGCCGTGGTCAGATAAAACTCGCCGCTGACGACCTTATTGCGTGTCGCCACGGGCAACAGGACCACCGCAAGCCCGGCCACTAGGAACCCCACCGCCACCAGACGCCGTGTGCCGAGGTGTCGTTGGTACCAGAGCAGCCAGAACAGGATGGCCCCCACGAAGACCACCGCGTTCTCGCGTGTCAGCATCAAACAGCCGAGGGTCAGCCCGATTCCCAGCCACGCCCACCGGCGACGTGGTTCGAAGACCAGCCGACTCAGCAACACCAGCATCAGGCACAGCAAGAAGACGTCGAGGACCGATTTCTGAATCAGACCGTCGAAGAAGATAGCCGGGGCATAGACGGCCAGCATCATCCCGGCGGCGATACCGACCGGCTTCGAGAACCAGCGCCACCCGGCGAGCGCCAGCAGGACGCACGAGAGCGAGCCGACGACAGCCTGACACGACCGCACGACCATCGGCGCATCGCCGAGCGCCGCATACACCAGACCGAGGAAATACGGGTACAGCGGCGCCTGATAGAACACCTCGCTGCCGATCACGTCCCCGGACGCTATCTGCAGCGCCCACGCGTGATAGCTCTGGGCATCACCCATCAACAAATCGAAGAACGGGGCCGTGCGGATCTGCGACAGATGGAGCAGCCGCACACCAAGGCCGACAAGGAAAATCGCAAGCGCGTACGGGATGAAGGTGCCCGCCTGGACGGGCCGGCGCGCGTCAGTGGAAGACTCGGTCATGTACTTAGACGGGGCTACGCCCCGAACCCCACGCCGCGCCGGCGGGGCGCGCAGGTGCGCGCCCAGGCTGGCGTTTTCCGCAGCCTGCTAATGACCGATGATACCAAACGCGCACGTCAGCGAGGCTCCCGGTAGGGTCGCCCATCGGCATACAGCTCCACTCGCTGCCGAACCGCGCCGGTGAGCTCGTTCTGGGTAGGAAGAAGCAACGCCAATGCCGCGCGCGCCGTCGTCTCTGCCTGGCCGAACCGGCCCACCGCGGCGTAGGCCGCCGCGAGGCTGTCGAGGGCCTGGGCGTCCTGGTGACCGGTGAGCTGCGCGGCCCGTTCGGCCAGGCGGACCGCTTCGGTCGGGTCTCGAAGCGTCGGATCGGGGTCGGTCGCCAGAATCCACGCGAGCTCGGCGAACGGCGCCGGCGCGTCGGGCTGCGCCTCGAGCGCCCGCCAGTAGAACGCGACCGCCTCGGTGCGATCGCCCCGCACCGTCAGCGCGTTCGCCAGGTTGTAGAGCGCGCCCCCATCACCCGGACCGACGAGGAGCGACTGGCGAAAGTGGTGTATGGCCTCCGTCAGCTTCCCTTGCGACCGTAGCGCCGCACCGAGATTGCTGTGCGCCTGTGCATACGCGGGATTCAGTCGGAGCGCCTGCTCGAACTGGGTCACGGCCTCCTCGAGAACGCCCAGCTGCAGCAACGTCGTCCCCAGGTTGTAGTGCGTGGCGGCGGAATCGGGTGCCAGGCGGACCGTCTCCCGGAAGTGGGCTGCGGCCTCCGCGACCCGCCCGAATCGTAGATAGAGGAGCGCGACGTCGTCGTGCACCATGACCTGGTCAGGCTCGGCGGCGAGGACCATTTCAAACCCGACGATGTCTTCCGCCATCTCGCGGGGCCGGCGGTCCTGTGCAAGGATGTCCCAATCGCCCGGGCTGCGCGGGAGCACCTGGATCCACAGGTCGCCCATCTCGTTGAATGACTTCTGCCCCCACGTGACCCGCTCCGGAGAGGCGCTGGGGTTGCGCGGATTGGCCACGGAGTTGTCGTAGGTGAACTCCATCGTCAGCGCGGTGCCCTTGGGCAGGAAGAGCGGCGTGACATAGCGATACGAGTCCTGCCAATCGAAATCCCAGTCGGCGATCGCAATGAGGCCCCGGGTCGTGCCGTCGGGGAGCGTGGCTCGCCCCTGGACGGCCGTCGCCAGGTAGTGCGCGTGCGGTTGCACCCCGTAGACCTCGACGTCCACCGGCAGAACATACCGGTCCACGCTCCGATAGTCGGAGGCCCCGGGCGCGATGTCGAGGTCCTGTTTCCCCAGTCTGATCGTGAACGGGCGCTTTGTCGGAGCCTCCTCGGTGAAGAAGAGCCCGACGCGGGACCGCACGACCGCTGGTTCCCCACTCGGCATCAGATGCAGCTCGAGGAGCATGTCCGAGCCGGGGTTCAGACGCCAGGTCATCCCATCGGTCGCCAGCGGTGATACCTGCCCGGGCGTCCAGCCGAGGAAATACCCGTCAGGGTACCGGGCGTCGAACGGTGTCACACCTTCATAGCCGGGCTCGGGGTCTTGCGCGTCGAGCCGGCGGGATGCCGGGGTCGGGTCGATCCGCATGTTCGCGTGGTGGACAACACGGCGGTTCCCGGGCTGGAACTCGAGGCCCCGCACGTATCGCAGATCCGGAATCGGGATCGGGATGGCGAACTTGCGCAGCACATCGTCCCCGCCGGCCCGAAGTATGTACGGGTCGGACATCTCGATGACGAGGTCCGGCTCGCCGAGTTGCCAGCCCTCTGGCCAGACCGGGAGCGGCGCCAGGTCGGCCGGATCCCCTTGGGGCGCACCGGCATCCACCCACGCCGTGATCAACTCGATCTGGGCGTCGCTCAACCTCCGGTCGCCGACGAACGCGGCGCCAAAGCCCGGCTCGGGCTTCCATGGCGGCATCGACCGGGTGCGGGTGGCCTGCTTGATGGCGCGAGCCCAGGGCCGGGCGTCGTCATACGTCAGCAGACTGAACGGGGCAATCGCACCGGGCCGGTGACAGCCGGCGCAGTGCACAACCAGGAGGGGGGCGATATCGTGTGTGTAGGTGACGGTATCGGCGGTCTCCACGGCAGAGGCCGGCGCTCCACGCTGCTGCACAGGCGACCGTTCGGCGCCGGCGGCCGGCGTTGCCACGACTGCCACGACCGCCGCGACCAACCGGGCACCGATGGCTAGCGAGGCGATCGAGCGCCGCGCACCGGCACGCACCGGACCGTTGAATAACCAACCCAGCATCGAAAGACCGTCCCGTAGCCACTGAGTCACGTCCCACGCTAGTGTAACTCAGGGCGAGCGAGGCTCCGCCGCGCCAGCCGAGCTTTTCTCACAGCCGGCTCCACGAGGGCGAGTAGCTCGTGGTACGCTCGGACCAGTCCGACCCGACCGCTTCTTTCCCACATGCGACCCGGAGGAACATCGGCGTGACCCTCGACCGTCTCAGCCTGGAGGAGCTGCGCGCACGAGAGCGCGAGCTCGACGCGACCCATCAGGGCTTCCGCAACGCCGGTCTCGCGCTCGACCTCACACGTGGCAAACCCAATCCCGCACAGCTCGCCCTCTCGGACGGGCTCGACACCGTGACGGGCGGACTCGTGACCGCCGGCGGCACCGACACCCGGAACTATGGCGGGGTCGATGGACTGCCAGAGGCACGGGCGCTGGGCGCCGCACTGCTCGGGGTCCGCCCCGAGGAGGTGATCGCCGGGGGCAACAGCAGCCTGACGCTGATGTATTGGTATCTCCTGAACGCCTGGCTCTACGGGCCAGCCGGACCTGGCACCGCCTGGCGCGACAGCGGCGTCGTGCGGTTCCTGTGCCCCGTCCCCGGCTACGACCGGCACTTCACGATTCTCGAAGACCTCGGCATCGAGATGGTAAACGTCCCGATGACCGACGACGGCCCGGACATGGACCAAGTCGACGCCCAGGTCCAGGCGGATCCTTCGTTGAAAGGCATCTGGTGCGTGCCCCGATTCTCGAACCCGGGCGGACAGGTGTACTCCGACGCCACCATCGACCGACTCGGCCGACTCGGATCGAGCGCCAGCCCGCACTTCCGGATCATGTACGACAACGCCTATGCCGTCCACGACATCTATGACGATGCGCCCAGGTTGGCCAACATCATGGACGCCTGCCGGCGTCACCACACCGAGGACAGCCTCGTCCTGTTCGGGTCGACCTCGAAAATTACACGCGCGGGCGCCGGCATCTCGTTTATCGCCGCCTCGACCACCAACCTCGGGCAGTTCCGCAAGCGGATGCAAGTGTTCACCATTGGGCCCGACAAAGTGAACCAGTTGCGTCACGTCCGATTCCTCCGGGACCTGGACGGTATCCGGGCTCACATGCGGAAGCAAGCTACGCTCCTGCGGCCCCGGTTCGAGCTGGTTCTGCACCACCTGTCGACGGCGCTCGACGGCGCCGGGATGGGGTCATGGACGTCGCCGCGAGGTGGCTACTTCGTGTCGTTCGACGCGTTGCCCGGTCTGGCCACCGAGATCGTTGGGCTGGCGGCCGACGCCGGGGTAAAGCTGACCCCGGCTGGCGCCACGTTCCCCTATCGACGGGACCCGAACGACGCCAATATCCGATTGGCGCCGACCTTCTCCGAGGTCGCCGAGCTCGACCAAGCGATGCGGGTCTTCGTCGTGTGTGTCCAGCTCGCGGCAGTCAGAAGCCGGCTACCTCGATGATCACCGAGCGAACGGCGAAGCCAGCCGGGCGCCAAGCTCCGGAAACCGAGACCGCCGACGGCAAGGCGCGCACCTGCGCGCCTCGCGGCCGCGGCCGCGGCCGCGAGGGTTCGGGGCGCAGCCCCTTCTAGACTTAGAATGTCGACATGCGAAACGCTCTACTCGTGGTGGCAGCCACCGCGCTGCTGGTCCAGGCTACCGCGGCTGGACCGGAGGCGGCGGGCCAAGCCCTCGACACCATCGCCGACCTGGAGCAATTGATCGCGAGCGACCCAGACGACCACGAGGCTCGCACCCGACTGGCGGCGCTCTACCTTGTGATCGACCGCCTCGACGAAGCCGTGAGACATCTGCAGACTGCGCTTGGCCTCGAACCAGAGTATGCGCCCGCGCATTACAACCTCGGCTACGCACTCGCCCTGGGAGGCCGCCGCAACGAGGCGATCGCCGCCTATGAACGGGCCGTCGCAATCAGGCCCGACTACACGGCTGCGCGCAGCAATCTGGGCGCCATGTTACAGACCCAGGGTCGTCTGCCGGAGGCGGCAGAGCAGTTCCGGCTGACGCTGGAGTCAGACCCTGACAATGCGAGTGTGCACTTCAACTTCGGCCTGGTGCTGCAGATGCAGGGCAACAACGCTGGGGCAGTCGAGCAGTATCGGCTGGCGCTCGAGATCGCCCCGAACGACGCCGTGACCCGCAGCAGCCTGGCGCAGGTGCTGGCCAGTCAGAACAACTGGGAAGACGCGGTCGCCGAGTATCTTCTCGCGCTCGAGACGATGCCGGACCTGTTGTCAGCTGTTGTCAACCTGGCGTGGCTGCGCGCCACGGCGCCGGTCAACTCGGTGCGCGACGCCACACAGGCGGTCGCGCTGGCCGAGCGGGCAGCCGGTCTGACCGAACGACGGAACTTCATTGTGATGGATACCCTCGGGGCCGCCTATGCCGCGGCCGGCCGGTTCGACGCGGCGATCGCCGCCGCCAACGCCGCGATCGCACTGGCACAGGCGGAGGATGCAGAAGCCGCCGCCGAGCAGATCCGCACGCGGGCAACGCTCTATTTGACCTACCACCCCTATCGCATGTCCAGGTAGGCTTGGGCGCGTGTCGTGACCATCGAGTCAAGCCGGTCGGGACAGTCTGAGCCGGAGCCTCGCCGTAGCGCCGGCCCGAGGCGTGCCAGCTTCAGTCTGCCGTCAGGTGGTCATCCTTACCCACGTTCCCCAGGCTCCTCATGCACCGGCAAGTACAACCCGAAGGTGGTCCCGTGCCCCGGCGCACTGTCCACCGTGACGAAGCCGCCGGCCTGCTTGACCGCACCGTGCACCATCGACAGCCCGAGCCCGACGCCCTGCCCCGGTTCCTTCGTCGTGAAGAAAGGGCTAGAAGATGCGGGCCAACACGGCACGTTCCATGCCGGCGCCGGTGTCGGTCACCGTGAGTCGTGCATACGCCCCGCATCGCGCATCGGGATACCTGCGCGCCAGCGCGTCGGTGACCACGAGCTCGGTGGTGTCAACCGTCAGCAACCCGCCGTCTGGCATCGCGTCCCGTGCGTTCAGCGCGAGATTCGTGACAATCTGCTCCATCTGACGCCGGTCGGCCCGCACACACCGCAGCGAACGGTCGAGCTGCACGCGCAGCTGGATGTGGGCGCCCAGCAGCGGTCCGAGCAACGCCCTGGACGACTCGACTGCCTCGTTGAGGTCGAACACGGTCGGGTTGATCCGCTCTTTCCGGCTGAAGACCAGCAACTGCCGAGTGAGCGAGGCCGACTGCTCGGCGACCGCCAGAATCAGCTTCACATCGGCCAGGATCGGATCGTTCTCGTCGAGCCGCCGAGCAATCAGCTCCGAGTAGCCAATGATCGCGGCCAGCGCGTTGTTGAAATTGTGCGCGACACCGCCCGCCAGTTGCCCGACGCTTTCCAGACGCTAGGTCTGGCGCAGTTGCTCTTCCAGCTGCCGCTGGTCCGTCAAGTCGCGCATGATGCTGAACAACGCCGGTCTGCCCTCGTACTCGATCTGGCGGCTGCTGATCAGCACCGACACGCTGGTCCCATCCCTCCTGACCATCTGATACTCGTCTGCGTCGCCCAGTGTGCCGTCGTCCAGCTCGACTATCCGGTCGACCGCCCGCTCACGATCACCGAGCTCCAGAAACTCGGCCGGCGCGCGACCGATAAACTCGTCTGGCGAGTATCCGAGAATTCGCCCCATGGCCGGGTTCGCGTACACGATACTCCCGTCGATCATGAGTCCCACCCCGTCGCTCAGGTGATCCATCAGTGTCCGCAGACGCGCTTCGCTCTTCAAGAGCTCCTGTTCGGAGAGCTTACGATCGGTGATGTCCAGACCAGTGACCAGGATGGCCTGCTTCCCTCCGAGCTCGAACGTCGACGCGCGAATGTCGAGCCAGCGGGTCTCGCCCGACTTGGTCAGGATCCGTGTCTCGTAGCTGGATGGCGCGGTCTGATCACGGAGACGACGGCCCCGATACGACCGGATCATGTCGCGGTCGTCCGGGTGAAGGAGGTCCCACAGACTCGTCTGCATCAACGCGTCGTGCGAGTACCCGGTGAGCCGCATCAACGCCGGGTTCAGATAGACCGCACCCTCCTTCTGGAGCAACGCGATCATCGCGTGGCTACTCTCGGCCAGCAGCCGGAACTTCAGCTCACTGTCCTCGAGCCGGCGTCTGGCGTCGGCGTCGCGCAACGCCACACACAGGAAGTCCGCCGCTTCCCGGAGCGTCGTCTGTTCGTGGTCCGACCACTGGTACGGGGTCGACGAGTCGAGCGACAGGAGGCCGACGAGCTTCTCGGAATGATGTATCGGCGCATCGAGCAACGCTCGGATGTTGACAGCGGCGAACCCCACCCTCAGCACGTCGCTCGTGATGTTGCCCCCGATGTCGGTCAGTGCATCGATAGCGCTATCGGCACCGATATCGGTATCGGCGATGGTGATCAAATCGCGCGCCCGTAGCATCTCCATCGCCGGACCCGGGAGCACCATTGCGCCGGCACTCGAGGGCCAGGCCAGCCCGGACGGCCCGGCCTAGCGCTCCACTGAGATACGACCGTCGGGGTCGACGGTCGCGTACGCCGAACGGAGGTGCGGAAAGTGCGCGTGAAGGCTCTCGACCGCGACCTGGACGATGCGGTCGGGCGGCTGACCATCCAGCATCGCCCGCACGATATCCGAGGTCACCGCCAAGCGGACATCGAGCCCGACCCCAGCCGGACGCGTCTGGTCGGTCATTTTTAGACGGGGCTTCGCCTCGAACCCTCGCGGTCGCTCGCGGGGCCCCTACGCCCCACTCCGCTGCCGCGGGGCGCGCACGTGCGCGCCCTGGCGAGTGCGATCATACCGCTGGCATTGTTACTCAGAAGGGGCTTTGCCCCGAAGCCCCGTCCGGTCTCGAGGACCCGGGTGCTTACCCAACGGGCGACAAGTACGGCAGAATCACATAAGAGTCAGTAGACGATTCGTCATTCGGGGCGTGGCGCAGCCTGGTAGCGCGCCTGCTTTGGGAGCAGGAGGCCCCCGGTTCGAACCCGGGCGCCCCGACCATTCCCTCCTTCCGGAGGGCCAGGCTCCCGCCTGGCCGCGCAGGGCTGAAGTCCTGCGCCACATACAACTCCCCGCCGTTCTCGACGCAGCCCCATCTACGTAACCCAGGGCGCCCCCGCGGGAGCGGAGGGGGCGATTGGGGCCCCACGAGTGGCCGCGAGGGTTCGGGGCGAAGCCCCGGTCTAGGTACTAGAAAAAGGCCCGCCCGTGCCACGAGTCCGCCGCCGGTAGCTCCCAACGACCGTCGCGAACGGCGCCGACCGTGGTCAGCGTGTTGTCGAAGACCACCGTCGTCTGGCTGACTGCCCCGGAGGCGGCAAGGTCGGCGAACCGCTCGCGCGAGACACGTGCGATGCCGTCCCGGTCGCGATACAGCACCGGCGCGTGGTTCACCAACTCGACCCCCAGCTCGGCCTGTAGCCCCTTCATCCGCCGCACCAGCGCATCGATCGAGCAACCGGAAGCGCCGGCGGCACGCTCGTCCACCGCCACGAAGATGAACTGGTCGTATCGCAGATCGCTGGCTGTCGTGAGCGGCACGTCGTGGGCGGCCCACTGCCCGATGAAGGCGCCAACCTCGTCGAGTACCCGTGTGCGTTCAGGCGCGGTGAGCGGACGCTCCGCACCGAAGATCCAGAGACGGGCGTCCGGTGGCAGTTTGTCGAATGACACATGCGGCATCCGTTGATTATCGCACGCCCGCCTCCTGTCGTCCCGCGCAGTCACCGGACAGCCGTCTGCTGCGGAGCGCCGAGGCGCGCACGTGCGCGCCTCGCGGCAGCGGCGTGGGGCGAGGGGGCCCCACAAGCGGCCGCGGGGGTTCGGGGCGCAGCCCCGTATGAGGGAAGACCGCGGCGCAGCCCATACAATGAAACGATGACCGCTCCGTCGAAGACCACCGTGCACACCATCAGTGCGAGCACCGTGGGACGCTACGTGGTGGCGCCGGCGCCTGATGGCGATACCGCGCCACTGCTCGTCGGCTTCCACGGATACGGCCAGAGCGCGGTGGAACACCTGGAAACGCTACGAGGCATCCCGGGTACGCACCGGTGGCATCTCGCCTCGGTTCAGGCGCTGCACCGCTTCTATCAGACCCGCACCGGCCGGGTGGTCGCGTCCTGGATGACGAGCCAGGACCGCGAGCAGGCGATTCAGGACAACGTGGCGTATGTCCGGGACGTCGTGACCGCACTTCGGTCGTCCAGCCCGCCTGGAACGCCTCTCGTCTACGCCGGCTTCTCGCAAGGGGTCGCCATGGCCTACCGAGCGGCGCTTGCCGCCGGTCACCCCTGCGACGGGTTGATCGTCCTGGGCGGCGACGTCCCGCCGGAAACACAAGACGTGCAGGCCGACCGCTGGCCTCCGATCCTCTTGGGACGGGGTCGCCGGGACGAGTGGTACACCGAGCCACGACTGCACAACGACCTTGCGTTCCTCGAGTCACGCCCGATACAACTCGAAACAGTGGTGTTCGACGGCGGGCACGAGTGGCACGCCGACTTCTACGAGGCAGCCGGCCGTTTTCTCGAACGGATCCATACCGGCCATGCTGGGAGCGTCGAATCGCACGTATCGTCAGCCTCGTAGCCTAGCAGCCGTCTCTTCTGCCTTCTGCCTTCTGACTTCTGACTTCTGACTTCTGACTTCTCGAGCATCCTCCAACATGCCTGAGCGCTTCATCGTGCCGATCGGTGGCACCGACGAGGTGACCGCCTTCGCCTACACAGACCCCGCCGCTGTGCCTGTCGGGGCGACCCTGATGCTGGCGCACGGGGCCGGCGCGGGCCAGACGCACCCATTCATGACGAGCTTCGCGGTAGGTCTGGCCGCTCGTGGGCTCGACGTCATCACATTCAACTTTCTCTACACCGAGCAGGGGCGGCGAGCGCCCGACCGGGCGGCAAGGCTCGAAGCGTGCTACCGAACGATGGTCGACGCGGTGCGCGCGCGCCGCGATGCGGGACACGCGGTGTTCATCGGCGGTAAGTCGATGGGGGGAAGGATCGCGTCGCAGATCACGGCGGGACCCGACCCGGGTGCGACCGACGCCGAAGACGCGGTGCCTGTGGCCGGAGTGGTGGCGCTGGGTTACCCGCTGCATCCGCCCGGGCGACCCGAGAAGATGCGTGACGCACACCTGCCGCGGATCAGCGTGCCGATGCTCGTGGTGCAGGGCTCGCGGGACGGCTTCGGGACCGAGTCCGAGCTCCGCCCCGTCCTGGCGCGGATGCCGGCTGCCACCCTGCACATCGTCGAGGGAGCCGACCACTCGCTCAACATCCGCCGCAAGTCCGCTCCGCCGCGGGAGGAGATCTACGCGGCGGTGATGGATGAAATTGTGGCGTGGGTAAAGGCGGTCGTCGAGTAGAAGACCGCCCGAACGCGGACGCTCTTTTGCTACAGCCCACAACCCAAAACCGGCGCGGGGCGCCCGCGCCCTACGTCGGGTCCTTCACGGTCACCGCATCGAGGAAGGGCATCATCCCGCGCAACTCGGCACCGACCTGCTCGATTTGATGCTCCTGCTCGGCCTTGCGCTGCGCCATGAACCACGAGCGACCTTCCCGGTCCTCGGCGATCCACTTGTCGGCATAGACGCCGGTCTGGATATCCTTGAGCACGGCACGCATCGCCTCGCGGGTTGCGTCGGTCACAATCCGCGGACCACCCGTGTAGTCACCGTGCTCGGCGGTGTCACTGACCGAGTACCGCATGTAGTTGAGACCGCCGCGATAGATCAGGTCGACGATGAGCTTCAGCTCGTGCATGCACTCGAAGTAGGCGATCTCGGGCTGATACCCGGCTTCAACCAGCGTCTCGAACCCCGCCTTGATCAGCGCGCTGACGCCACCGCACAGAACCGTCTGCTCGCCGAACAAGTCGGTCTCGGTCTCCTCAGCGAACGTGGTCTCGATGACGCCGGCCCGCGTCACGCCGAGCCCCTTGGCATAGGACATCGCGAGCTCGCGCGCACGACCGGTCGCATCCTGCTCGACCGCAATCAACGCCGGCGTGCCACCCCCCTCGAGAAACACCTCGCGCACCCGGTGACCCGGCGCCTTGGGTGCGATGAGGGTCACGTCGATATCGGACGGCGGCGTGATGGTCTTGTATCGGATGTTGAACCCGTGGGCAAACATCAGCATATTGCCCGCTTGCAGGTTCGGCGCGATGGACTCGTCATAGATCGCGCGCTGCTTCGTGTCCGGCGCGAGAATCATCACCACATCGGCCCATGCGGCAGCCTCGGCGCCGCTGGTCACCGTGAGCCCGTCCGCCTCGGCCTTCGCACGCGAGCGGCTCCCGTCGGCTAGGGCCACCTGTACCGCTACGCCACTGTCTTTCAGGTTCAGCGCGTGGGCGTGCCCCTGTGAGCCATAGCCGACAATCGCCACCTTCTTGCCCTGGATGAGAGAGAGATCCGCCGAGTCGTCGTAGTAGATAGTTGCCATGTAGTGTCTCGTTACTGTGGTTCGTGGTTGGGGTGGCCCGGGCGCGCGCCCGAGATGGATATGCCGGTGCGTATCTTCGTCAGACGGAATGGGACACGGTGTCGTCAGGTGCGTCCGTCGGCGCTCCGCCGGTCGCCTCGGTCGCGACGCTCTGCTGGCCGCGTGCCATCGCGACACGTCCGGTGCGCACCATCTCGAGCACACCAAACGGCCGGAGCACCGCCAGCAACCCGTCGACCTTCTCCTCGGTGCCTGTCGCCTCGATCACCAGCGACTCGGGTGCTACGTCGACGACGCGGGCGCGGAACGTACCGACAAGCTGCATCACATGGGTGCGGGTCTGGTGACTCGCGGCGACCCGGATCAACGTCAGGTCGCGGATGACCGCTGCCTGACCCGTCAGGTCGGTGACCCGCAGCACGTTCACCAGCTTGTACAAGTTCGCCTCGAGCCGGCGCGCACCGTTGGCGTCGGTGTCGACGACAATCGTCATCCGGGACACATCGGCGGTCTCGGTGTGCCCCACGGTGAGCGACTCGATGTTGAACGCCCGGCGGCGAAACAACGAGGCGACCCGGTTCAGCACCCCAGGTTTGTCCTCGACGTGCACTACAAACGTGTGCTTCATCTTCTTTCTATATGGGGCTCCGCCCCACACCCCGGCTCGTCGCTTGTGGGGCCCCATCGCCCCACGCCGCTTCCTCGCGGGCGCGCACGTGCGCGCGCTGTTCTAGTCATCCGCTGTCTCGACGATCGGGCTCGGGCTTGGCCGCCGGATCATGGAATGCAGGTCGGCACCGGCCGGCACCATCGGGTAGACGGTGTCCTCCTGTTCAACCTTGAAGTCGATCACGACCGTACCCGGCTCGGCGCGGGCCATCTCGATAGTCGGAACCACATCTGGCCGCCGCGACACACGCGCACTCCGCAGCCCGAACGCGTCGACCAGCTTCACAAAGTCAGGACTGAGCAACGGCGTGGCAGCGTAACGACGCTCGTAGAAAAACTCCTGCCACTGCCGCACCATACCCAGATAGCCATTGTTGATGATGGCCACGTTGATCTTGATCTTCTCCTGCGCGATGGTGGCCAACTCGCACATCGTCATCTGAAAGCCACCGTCGCCCACGATGACCCACACCTCGGCATCGGGCCGCGCCAGCTTGGCGCCGATGGCCGCCGGCAACGCGAAGCCCATCGTGCCCAGCCCACCGGACGTAATGAGCGACCGGGGCTCCTGATGATGGTAGTACTGCGCCTCCCACATTTGATGCTGTCCGACGTCGGTAACCACCACTGCCCGTCCATCGGTCAGTCGCCAGATGTCGTTGATGACGTGCGCCGCATACAGATGCCCGGTGTCTGGGATGTTCTGGACGTCCCGGACCGCCGAATCGCCCTTCACATCGGCAATGGTCGCGAGCCAGCCGCTCCGGTCGCCACGCTCGATTCGTGGCAGCAGGTCGCGCAGCACATGCGAGAGATCACCGGCCAGTGCCACGTCCACGATGACGTTCTTGTTGAACTCGGCCGGGTCGATATCGATATGAATCTTGCGCGCGTTGGGCGCGTAGGTCTTGGTATTGCCGGTGACGCGGTCGTCGAACCGCATACCGAACGCCAACAGCAGGTCCGCTTCCTGGATCGCCTGGTTCACCCAGGCTTCGCCGTGCATCCCCATCATCCCGAGATTCAGCGGGTGCAACGCCGGGAACGAACCGATACCGAGCAGAGTCATCGCGATGGGGATATTCGCCCGCTCGGCGAGCTCGCGCACCAGATCCATGGCGCCCGAGAGCATCACCCCGTGGCCGGCGAAGATGATCGGCCGTTTGGCGCCGTTGATCAGGTCGATCGCCTGCTGATACTCGGCCTCCGACGCCCGCAGCTTGGGCCGGTAGCCGGGCAGCTCCACGGGGCTCGGGTCCCAGACGAACTCGCCGGACGACTGCTGCGCGTCCTTCGTGATGTCGACCAGCACAGGACCGGGCCGGCCTGACCTGGCCACGTAGAACGCCTCGTGGAGGGTCGGCGCCACGTCGGCGACATCCGTGACCAGATAGTTGTGCTTCGTGATCGGCAGCGTCACCCCGGTGACGTCGGTCTCCTGGAACGCATCCGAGCCGATCACCTTGCTCCCGACCTGCCCGGTGATGCAGACGATCGGCGACGAGTCAAGCATCGCCGTGGCGATGCCGGTCACCATGTTGGTCGCGCCAGGCCCGGACGTGGCCACTGCCACGCCGACCTCGCCGCTGGCCCGCGCATAGCCGTCCGCCATGTGCGTCGCGCCCTGTTCGTGTCGTACCAGGACGTGCCGGATCGGGTACTCGAGCATGGCGTCGTAGGCCGGCAGGATCGCTCCCCCGGGATACCCGAACACTGTCGAGACCCCTTCCCGCACCAGGGACTCCCACAGTATCTGCGCACCGGTTCGTATCTCGGCCATGTTCTAGACTTCCCCCCCTATGGGACGAAGGAGGCAGGAGATCATCGGAGGCCGCGAAGCCCTCCTGTCTCCTGTCTCCTTCGTCCCCACCCGGTCACGCCGTCGTCACGGCCCCTTCGGCCGCCGACGACACCAGCCGGCTGTACTTGGCCATGACCCCGGTCGTATACCGCGGTGCGGGGGCCTGCCAGTCCCGGAGCCGAGCCGCGATCTCGTCGTCCTCGAGCTCGACCCTGAGCTCGCGCGCGTCGAGGTCGAACACCACCGTGTCCCCTTCGCGCAGTGCGGCGATCGGCCCACCCTGCGCCGCCTCCGGCGCCACATGCCCGGCCATCAGCCCACGGGTGGCGCCCGAGAAACGCCCGTCGGTGAGCAGGGCGACCGAATCGCCCAGACCGGCGCCAACGATGGCCGCGGTCACCGCTAGCATCTCCCGCATCCCGGGCCCGCCACGCGGCCCCTCGTAGCGAATGACCACCACGTCGCCGGGCCGCAACCTGCCCTGCTCCACCGCGGCGAACGCCGCCTCCTCGCTGTCGAACACACGGGCGGGGCCGCGGTGCTGTGTGGTCTCATACCCGGCCACCTTCACGACACAGCCGTCAGGCGCCAGGTTCCCTTTCAAGACGATCAAACCCCCTGTTGCCTGTATCGGGTCGGACGCCGGACGGACCACCTCCTGCCCCGGCGTTTCCTCCGCCGCGTCCGCTTCGTCGCCGATCGTTCTCCCAGTGACCGTGATCGGCCCGGTATGCAGCACACCGGCGTCTTTCAGACGCTTGGCCAGGAGCCGGCTGCCACCCGCACGATAGAGGTCGGTCGCGACAAACCGGCCGCTCGGCTTCAGGTCGGCCAGCAGCGGTGTCCGGCGGCTGATACGGTCGAAGTCGTCGATACAGAGCTCCACGCCGGCTTCCCGTGCGATCGCCAGCAGATGGAGTACGGCGTTGGTCGACCCGCCCGTCGCGGCGACCGAGGCGATGCCGTTCTCGAGCGCCTCCCGGGTCATCACGTGTCGGGGACGCCGGTCGGCGCGGACCAGATCCATGACGAGTCGGCCGCTCTCACGGGCGACCTCATCCTTCTTCTCGTCCAGCGCCGGGACCACGTTGTGACTCATTTGCGAGATACCGATCAGCTCGCAGACGGTGGACATCGTGTTGGCGGTGAACTGTCCGCCACAGGCGCCCGCACCTGGACAGGCGCTGTTCTCGAGCGCCGCCAGGCGCTCGTCGCTCATGTGGCCGGCGGCGTGCGCGCCGACTGCCTCGAACACATCCTGAATCGTGACGTCCTTCCCCTCCCACCGACCCGGTGCGATCGAACCGCCATAGAGGATCAGGCCGGGGATATCGAGGCGCGCCAGCGCCATGACGCCACCCGGAATCGTCTTGTCACAACCGACCAGCACGACGAGCCCGTCGAACAGGTTGCCCCGCGCCACGAGCTCGATCGAATCGGCGATCACCTCGCGGCTGACGAGCGAGGCCCGCATCCCCTCGCTACCCATCGTGATGCCGTCGGAGATCGACACGGTGTTGAATTCCATCGGCGTGCCACCCGCCGCACGGATCCCTTCTTTGATGCGCTCGCCCAACCGCCGCAGATGAAAATTGCAGGGCCCGATCTCGGTCCAGGTGTTCGCCACGCCGATGATCGGCAGGCTGAGAGCCGCATCATCGAACCCGACCGCCTTCAACATCGCGCGCGCCGGCGCTCGAGCAGGTCCGTCGGTGATACCGCCGCTACGTCTCTTGCCTGGTGTGGCGCTCATGAATGTCCTCAGCGTGGCCCGGTTGCGATCAGTACGCCATTCGGCCGTCGTGGCGAACAGGGACGACCAAGAAAAAAGGCCATCATCCGGTGCGGATGATGGCCCTGTAGGTATTCCTCGTAGTTCGGGTACATCATCCGCTGGCCGCCGGCGTAATCACTACGCCGACGCTGCGAACACCGACCACGACGGAGCGAAGCTGCTTGCGTGACATGACGAGCACCGCGAAACGTTGCTACATTCTAGACCGAGCTACGAGCCAGCCTCAAGCTTATAATGTTTACCGTTTCATAATACAAACTAATACGTCCGCCGCGCACCATGCGCCACAAGGTCAGGTCCGTAGGTCCGGCGGCGGCTCGCCTTCGGGCACGAAGCGCAGCGCGACCCCATTGTTGCAGTATCGCTGGCCTGTCGGCTGCGGGCCGTCCGTGAAGACGTGGCCCTGATGCCCGCCGCACCGGATGCAGTGATACTCAGTGCGCGGCAAGATCATCTTGAAGTCCCTTTTGGTAACGATAGTGTCGGCGATCGGCGCGAAGAAGCTCGGCCACCCCGTGCCACTCTCGAACTTGCTCTCCGACTCGAAGAGTGGGAGGTGGCAGGCCGCACACACGAAGAGACCGGCACGCTTCTCCTGGTTCAGCGGGCTCGACCCCGGTGGCTCGGTTCCCGCTTTGAACAACACCGCATACTGATCGGCCGACAGCAACGTGCGCCACTCCTCCACCGGTTTCTCAAGTGTCCCGATCGTCTCGGTCACGACAACCTCCTGTGTTCACTCGGGCTAGCAAGGCTCCGCCTCAGACCGCCCAGGTGCTGTCGGCTCCCGCCTCGCTAGGCTGCCATTCTTCAGTGGCCCCGCTACGCGGGGCGTCGTCTTGATCGAAACTTGACTCAACAGCGCGTGTTCTTAGAAATCAAGACTCCTCGCAGCCCGTGCGTCACATCGAGGATACCACCGCTATCGAACGCGGTCTCGTGCCAGGGACGTCAGTCCAGAGGTTGCGGGAAGCCCGTGCCCCTGCGAGCCACCACCGCAGCACCGCGTTGCTGGCCGGCTCTACAGTTCTGGGTAGTGTGTGCCCACCGCATCCAGCCCCGGCGGTCATCCGGTAACCGTCTTCAGACTCGCGCCCCTCGAGTTGACCTTGGGAAAACCGGCGTCCACCGGGGCCACCCGCTCTGGACACACACCCCCGTCATCCGGAGTTACCCTGCGGGACCCGCCCCCCTGGGCACACGTTACCCGTGCCGCCATCGACAGGGCCGTTTTCGGGCTGTTTCTGGGCATCGGCGTCATGGCACGGCGCTTGTATTAGCCGAGGCCAACGGGTATGGAGCCCGCTTGGCGCGACACGACGCCGCGCCCTCACACAGGAGAGAGGGCATGACGAAGCGAAAGGTACTCGCGGTCGCCACGCTGGCAGCGCTCCCGGTGTTCGTCGCTGTATCGCAGAGCCCCCCCGAGCTAGGGGCGACCCGCACCGAGACGGCGCACACCTGGTCGCAAACAGACCGGGATGTGGGCCCACAGTGGGTGTACGCGCTTGGCATGGAGGGCGAAGAAGCGCTCAGGGCCGCCATCGCGGGGGCCATCGGCTGTGCGTTCTTCGGACCTGTCGGCGGAGCCGCCTGCGGCATTACTGGGGCGCTGTAGCCAGGCCCGACGCAAGCCCAGCAGATGATGCGGAGGTTAGCCAGATGGTCCCGATCCATGTCGGTCCTCGTCGCGGTCAACACCGGTCTCGTCTTGTTCACCGTCGGTATCGGGTGGCAGGTCTCCACTGCCGGGACCACGCCCGTCGACGTGAGATCGCAAGGACCCGTCAACGACACGGCGACGGACATGCGACGACACACGCTCCGCATCCTGAGCGGCAACCTGCAGGTCGTGACCTCCTTGCTTGGCGGGGCCGCCACGCTCGGTCTCTTCACGCTGATCGAGCTCCTGTGGAACGCCTTCGGTCTCGGGTTCGGTCTCTCCACGTTGGCACGGGGAACACCGGCGGCGCTCCCTTTGGTCATCCGCTATGTGCCGCTCGAGTTCTCGGCGTTCGTGCTCGCCGCCAGCGCAGCGGACCACCTGTCGTTCATGGTCCTCCGCTGCCTGGCGACGGGCGAGACCCCACGGTTCACGTCCGCGACCCTCGCGCTTGCGATCGCACTCAGGATGCTGGTCGCTGCCGCAATCATCGAAGCCAAGGTCGTACAACTCGTCGCCGGGCTGACCGCGTAGGACATTGGACTCCGCTATGACCGACGACGTCCTCGAGTTGTACGACCTTCGACGCATCTTCTCAGGGTTCGAGCTCGGCCCGCTGTCGCTCCGACTTCGACCCGGTCAGGTCTACGGCTTGCTGGGACCGAACGGAGCGGGCAAGACGACGTTGCTGCCCCTGATCGCACTGCAGCTCAAGGCCACGACAGGCACACTGAGCCACAGAGGCCGCGCGATCCGCTGGGGCGAGAGCGCCTGGAAGACCCGGTTCAGCTACATCCGGGAGACACCGTCGTTCTACCCTGAGCTGACGGTGGCCCAGACCCTGGAGCTGGCAGGTCAGCTCTACGACCGCTGGGACCCTGACCTCGCCAACACCCTCGTCGACACGTTCGGGCTGCGACTGCACCAACGGGTCCGTCGTCTGTCGAAAGGCACCAAGGTCAAGCTGGGCATCGTGACGGCACTGGCGCATAGGGCTGAACTGCTCATCCTCGACGAGCCGACCACCGGTCTCGACCCCACCGCGCGGGCGCTCCTCCAGGACATTGTGCGGACGCTCATCCGAGAGCATCCATCCCTGTGTGTCCTGCTGTCCTCGCACATCTTCGACGACCTCGAAGGGACCGCCACCGAGATCCTCATCCTGCGGCACGGACGCTGCGTGTTCCACACCACCACCGACACCCTGCAGGACTCGACCCTCTATCGCACGGTGACCCCTTGCAGCCTCGCGGCGTCGCCCGATCTGGTGCTGCAGTGGCGGCAACGGGAGACGGAGTGGCTCGTAGTCCGCCGCGGGAGCCCGCTGCACGCCACACTGCGGCTGCGACCCGACCACCTCGAGGAACACCCGGCGAGCATGCTTGCCGCCGTGTATCACGGAACTGAGCATCTCGATGCGCACCAGAACTAGACAGACCCGAGCGCCGATCGTCAAGGACCTCCGTCTGCACGGCCGCGCGTTCGCGCTGACGCTGGCCGCAGGTCTCCTCCTGTGTCTGACCCTCAACCGGGTCGAACCCCAGGCGGTCGGCGCACGCGTGTCGCTCGTGTGCAACATCAACCTGTTGCTGACGCTGCTCTGGAGCGACTGGCTCATCACACGCGAGCGTTCGAAGCGGACCTTCGCCTGGTTACGCGGGCTGCCGGTGGACGACGGTGTGCTTGCGAGCGCCAAGTTCCTCGTGGCCGGCGGGTGTTGTGTCACCTTCCCCGGGTCACTACCGCAGTCTCTGCTGCGCGATTCCCCACCTCGAGGGCTCGGACCACCTGTGGGAGGGGGATGTCATCATATTCAAGGGTACCGAACCGCTGATGGCGGACTTCGACGACTACCTGGCCTGGATGATGAGGGCGACGTTCAGAGCCAGTGACCTGCCGATCTGCCTGCACTTTCCGCTGGTCGTCAACGTGCCGCCCGGCGCCGTACCGCTGGACGAATGCGACCGCGAGCAACGGATGGCGGCCACACTGCACGAACGGCATCTGCGCGTGTATGGCGGGCTGGCCCAGGCGCCAGTGCCGCTCTTCGTCCATCGATGCTCGAGGGACGACACCACGCGCTACGTCGACACCCTGCGCCGCCACCTGCCGCCGCAGGCGTTCGAGCGAATCGAGGGCCGGGCCCGCGCCGGGTGCGGCGTCACGGTGTCCTACTACCCGACCGCCCCGATCAGGGTCGACGACTTCCGGGTACTGGCCGACACCAGCCCGGGCCTACGTGTCGCGGTCACCGAAGGCGAGGACACCATCGCCGCGTGGTGCCGGCTGTTCGCCCGGCTGCTCCACCTGGGTCTCATGCCGTTCGCCCCATGGAACACCGGCAGGGGCTCCTGTATCGACCCAGGGAACGCCTGTATCGGCGGTGGATTCTGCGACCCGCTGATGCTGGTGCCGTTCGAGTCGATTCCTGACCACCGGTGGTTCCGCCGCTGCGTCCTGGCCAGCGTCCGACTGCTGAGCCACACGGTGTCGGTCTTTGCCGCCTCGATCGGCCCACACCCCACGAGCCTCCCAGATTCGACCCTCGCCCCCCTGACACAGGTGTTCCTCGGGCCGCAACTGCTGCGGCAGATCGAAGCGGAGACCCCGACCGGCCAGCGCCCCGACGCGCGGCTCCTGTCGTGTTTCA
>Ga0310122_10000539_pt1 | contig 24047 bp, 19 predicted proteins | sample CB6_Bottom_1051__FD_203503 | JGI IMG/M metagenome (GOLD analysis project Ga0310122, IMG submission 203503) | Marine microbial communities from Western Arctic Ocean, Canada - CB6_Bottom_1051 | ecosystem: Environmental > Aquatic > Marine > Oceanic | place: Canada: Western Arctic Ocean | collected...
GTGGTTGGCCATATGTCAATTACTTTGCCGTTCTTTGTTCTCTCCCAGTTCTTCTATAAAGGGCACACTCCTGAGCGAGAAGTTGAAGTTAATCGTTTCTTTAGCAATGTTGATACTGAAGTCGTGGTGGAAGACAACGCTACGAGCATCGCAATGGACAACAAACAGCGCGATATGCTTGGAAAAATGCTGCTGGTTGCCGCGGTGTTCCTCTCTATGTTGGTTCTTATTCCGAATCCAATGTGGGGGCGCATGTTGTTTATGATTGTTGCTCTGATCATCGGTGGTATTGGTGGTCTACTTCTACTTGCTTCAAAAAGAGCCAGCCGCTCAATAAAGCCCATATCTATAACAAATAATGTTTAATCAAAATGGGCTGAATTCGTTTAGCCCAAGGATCTCACTATGTCAGTACAAGAAAAGTTTGGTGGCGAACTCACCGATGAAGAGTTTCGCAAATTCACCTTATATACCACTCAAAGCAACAACAAACAGGACGATGAAGCACGAGCTCAAATTCTTGGTTTCACGAATGAAAATGTGCGTATTGCGCCGGGGGCCATCGTTCGCATTGGAGACAATCAATTAGGTCCACGTAGCTATGTTGGTTTGTACAGCTACATCAACGGTGACGTCGTCATTGGTGAAGATGTCGCGATTGGTCCTCACGTTTCTATTGTTGCGGGTAACCATGTGTTTGACCCAATGACGAATTGTTTTAGTGGACGAAGTTGTTGGGAGGAGGGGAGCGTTGTCATTCAAAGAGGCGTCTGGCTTACCTCTGGTGTCGTTATTACACCAGGAACGACGGTCGGTGAGTGCGCGCTTGTCTGTGCCAATTCCGTGGTTACATCAGATGTTCTCCCTTATGCGATAGTCGCTGGCACACCAGCTAAACAAATTGGTCGGATTGACCCTGAGTCAGGCCAATATCACTGGTTTAATAAGGAGTAATTAATCCATGTTAACCCTAACAAGAAAACATGACTTTCAGTTATTCACTTCACCAACAAAGCATACTGTCGTGGTAAATCCGCCCAGCTTTAACTGGCCTCATGAGCGTTATGAAGCGTTGTATTGTCTTGAGTTAGAGGCTGTAGATCATAAAAAATCATGGCATTGGGAGCGTATTCAGTCTCCGATGCAGCTGGACTTTTCCCTTGAACAGGGCAACTACCGTTGGCGAGTAAGATGTGAACAAAGTGGGGAATTATCTCTTTGGAACGAGTTCTCTATTGATGCAGAGACCGAGGGATATTTAGCTCCATCTGCGAAAGAGCTGTTTGCTTTATGTGAAGAGCATGAGCAGTTCTTACTGTATTTCGACATTGATATCCCAACTATACAAAAGTCGGTTTCAGAGTTTCGAGCGAAATTTTCTGCAAGTGTTGAATGCATTGATATTGAAGCGATCCAATACCCTAATCACTATCGCAGAGGGCAGGAAGAAGGGAAGCGTACAGCCATTGCAAATGTGCGTAACTGGATTGACCGTGATTTGATTGCCTTAACGTTACTCTATCGAGTTTGGGGTGACGATACTGCTGGTCATCAAGCTTGTCAGGTGTTATTGCGCCTTGCTGAGTGGAGCCCAGAGGGACCCGCTTCTTTGCTTCGCCCATGTACTTGGGGAGATGAGGTCGGTTTGTCTTTAGCAAGGAACTTATATCTCGCTTACCACTGGCTGTCGCCTTTATTGACAGAGGAAGAACGTGATTTTGTTCGTCCATTATTGGTTCGCTTAGCGTTTCAAATGGAAGAAAGGCTAGAACAAGACCAGTTTAAGCAGTTTCCGGGGCATTCTCATACATCAAGGCTTCCAGCTTACTTAGGTATTGCCGCCCTTACTTTGCATAAAGAGTTTGATATCACCACGTGTGAACGTTGGTTGGACTACGCATTGACGATTTATCGAGGTGTTTTGCCATTTTATGGAGGCGAAGATGGAAGTTGGGTAGAAGGGCCTTTTTATTCGTCGTCTTATACCAAGTGGCATCATCCGTTCTTTTTGGCTGTGGAGCGTTTGAGTGGATTCTCTTTCTATAATCATCCGTTTTACAAAAACTATGTCAAATTTGCAATGGACTTTGTGGCGACTCAAGAACGTATTCACCCGTTTGGTGACGGCTTTTGGTGTCAACGAGAAGGCAAAGAGTGGCCCGGGTTCTTCGCTCAAAATCCACTACGTATTTACGCACAACGCTACGGTGATCTGGCCGCCCGTAGTTTGGATAAAGTGCTAGAAGATGAAGTCCAGTCTTACAAACTGCATCTATTAGATGTTGTGCCAACCATACCGCAGTTGAGCCATCGTGAGGTGACGGATGGCGTCGACGAGTATTCAAATGACTTAGCGCATATTTATTACTCATACGCTGGCCTGGGCAAGCTGTCGAAAAACAAGATGGCTCTGTATTACCGCGCGAGTCAATTTGGCAACAGCTCACACCGTCATGCCGACCAAGGTAACTTTGCTTTCGTTGATCAGGGCCAAAATATCTTAACCCCAAGTGGCAGTTATGGTTATCGATTTGGTAGCCAACATCACAGCTTGTGGACTCGAACCACTCAAGCGCACAACTTGCCTTTGATTGCTGGAATGGGGCAAAAGTTGGATTGTCCTTCAGGTGTTGCTCAATTGATCAAACAGAAAAACGACGCGGATTTCAACTACGTTGTTCTTGATTTAACCGAGGCTTACGTGGGCTGCAAACATTATTGGCGAACGCTTGTTCAAGTAGCAGATAAAGGTGTGGTGATTTTTGACGACATCGAGCTAACTGAAGCGAGAGAGCTCCAATGGCGTTTGCACACTCCGAGTGACGCCAAGCTTGGAGCTGATAAGATTCGACTTCTTCAAGGCAATCTTGAGTACTGCCTTCAGCTTATTGGAGAAGATATGGGGAGCCCAAGGTTCGTTCCAGAAATCAATGATGCTAGTGACTTTTATGGTGACGTTGAATCGGATGCTCAGAAGCAAATCAACCATCTAGAGTGGCAGTTACCAGCACGTTTTAACCACCGTGTACTGATGAGTTGTGTAAAGGAGGTGAACTTGAGCTGTCATCTAAATGAAGAGAGGGCAGTTATCGATTGGGACGGTGTGCTTCTTCATCTCGGAGTCAAAGAGTGTCTTCTTCAACCACAGTGATACACCAAACCCGCTGCAATGCTATCGCGGTGGGTTTTCAACATAACAATAAAGAGAAACAACAATGAATATTACTTCTAAAACCCTACTGGCGTTGACCATTTCGGCTATCTCTTCTCATGCGATGGCGCAACTTGATCCAAGCAAAGCACCGTCTGAAAATTTTGATTTGTCCAAATGGAAAATAGTAATTCCGATGGAAGACACAAAACCTGAGCGTAAAGGTAAAGTGATGGAAATCTCCAAAGCTGAGTTGAATGAAGGCTACCAACATGCACCGTGGTTTTATACCGACAAAGAAAGTGGCGCAATGGTGTTTGCGGCTCCGAATAAAGCGATGACGACACCGAATTCGAGTAATGCTCGCTCTGAGCTTCATGCTTTAATCTCAGATAATGCATCGATTGGTCCTTATGAACCTGCGAACAATTTTGTCCTTGCATCACATCCTGATGCTGATGAGTTTGGTGCCATTGGTGGAAAAATGAATGCGACTCTTGCTGTCGACCATGTAAGCCAAAGTGGTGACCATCGTCATAATGACTCTTTCTCTGTTGTTATTGGACAGATTCATGCAGGGACGAATGAACCTCTTAAAATTTTCTACCGTAAGTTGCCTGATCAAGAGTATGGTTCGGTATTTTGGAATTATGAAAATAACGCATTAGGCGATGATTACCATCGTCGTTTGGATATTTCTCACAACGTTTTTGGCAAGGCTAAAATTAGATTTGGTGAGCCAGAACCCACTGACGGTATCAAACTCGGGGAGAAATTTTCCTACGAGATCCAAGTTGATGGTGATGTTATGTATCTCGAGTTCACGAAAAACTTGGAGAGCAAAATGCCAATCACTCGTTCTTTTGCGATTGACTTAGCGAAGGGGCACTACCTTGGTAATAAGTACGATGCTGGATATAAAAATGAATGGTTCTTCTTTAAAGCCGGTGCATACAATCAATGTAGTACGGGTGTTGTTCGTTGTAAAAACGAAGGTATTGAGGCTGGAGATTATACTCAGGTTAGTTTCTACCGACTCGATATTAAACACTAGATTTTTAATTTGACAAAGACATGAATACTGCATTAAAGGTGTTTAACTGTTTCTTAGGAGAGCTTAACCTTCCGAAATTACCTAGTGATATATGGTACTCCGTTTCTGATAGTATAAAAGAGATTGATATTGTGACATTCTTCTAAGTGTAACCATAAAGCTATATATTGCCGATGATTCAATCATTTGATGATAGGTGAGGGTACAATGAAGGGTGTTGTTGTCATGCTTTGTTTTAATTTCCTTTCAAAGTAATAGCTTAGGTTGTTATGGGTGGCATGATGTAATCATCCCCCTTTCTCGTAACAGAGAAAGCCATACATAAGCTTTAGAAAACGGAGACTTCGGTCTCCGTTTTTTTTGCTCGTTATAATTGGATTCGTCGTTAAACTGAGATTCCAGATACTTTGTCCCTCAGTTCTGGAATGACGGTTGTTATTGCTGGAGTTATTTTGCGTTTCGTCATTCCCTACAGCGAGGCACGAGCGTGATAGGGAATCTTTACAACCTTCAAATAGAAACATGGGCCTAGATCGCTACTCTTACCTCTCACCGTATCCCTTTCTTTATATTGCTCTTTATGATTTTGCGTCTTATATTCAACAGTACAGTTATGACATTGATCTAACATGGATAGCTGTTGAATACAGGATAATAAATGCTTGATTGAAAATGGATTAATCAAGTCAACAATAAGTCAGTGGAGACTCCCCAATGAAAAAATTACTTTCAGTACTTGCTGTGTCTGCAGCAGTAATGGCACCGGCGGCATTTGCTTCTTCGCCTGTTATGTTTTCAACGATCAACGGCTTCAATGCTCCGGATTCAGATGCGGTTGGCGGTGTACGTGTTGCGTTACTTCATGGGCAAGTGAATGACGTTAAAGGTGTCGACCTTGCTATTATTGGTATGTCAGAAACACAAACCACGACGGGTGTGAACCTGGGTATTTTTGGTGCGCATAAAGTAAACCAAGAAATGACCGGTGCTTCTTTGGGTATATTCAACTGGAACCCAGGAAAAACAACAGGTTTGAACTTGGGTGCAGTTAACATCACTAATGATGTGAAAGGCGCGAACGTGAGTTTTGTTAACTATTCTGAAGGCGACACTATGGTTGATGTGGGTGCGGCGAACCTTTCAGAAGTGTCGACGGTTCAGGTTGGTATCTTCAACAAAACAACGAAGATTGAAGGCGTGCAAATTGGCTTGATCAACTGTGCTGATAACGGTTTCTTCCCGTGCTTCCCGATTGTGAACTTTGCTAAGTAAAGCGGTCGTTTAGCCTTTGGTTCTACTGTTGGCTTAGCGTATTAGCTTTTTAATTAGCGCATTGCTTTTAGTTAGCGCATACGCGATCAAAGACTAAGTATATCAACGCCTAAACCCTTGTTTAGGCGTTATTATATTCAATTCTACGTCTACGATAAACTTCTCCAACCATCCAATAAGCATTCTGTTTTATATTTGCTATTGCAGTATTTTTACTTATAAGTACAATGTGCGATAAATTCCCAACGATGATTTATATGCTTTGATTAATCCCCATACCGTCGATTTTAAAAAGGCTTTTTTAAGTCTAACCGCCAGTTTTTTAGTAGTTTTGAGCTTGTTGCTCGTTGATTCAGCGGAAGAATCAGATAAACAGTATGGAATCGAAAACCAAGGCGTGACACGCTCTTTAGCGGAGCTCACACAGATCATTAATGCGCTTGAGTACAACATCACTGCGCTCTACCCACTGCATGGTGACACCTACGTATTCTCGCATGAGAAAAAGATCGAAGATGAAACGTGCTATTTCACCAGTGAAGAGCAGCATGCCCCTCGCTTTGACTTTATGTTCTCTGGCCCTCGCGAGATGTGCGACCCGAAATCGGACCTTTATACCGAGGCGGGGAAGCGCCTGTTCATCGCGCCGACCATGGCTTATTTTGCCAATACCATAGAGACCATCTCTGCGATTTACTTCATTTCGAAAGAGAAGTTTATTATCTCTTCCCCCTCCGATATTGCCCAATATATGAAAGGCGATACGTTCGACTCTGTCGTAAATAGCCGACCATATTGGATTAATACGATTCGCTTTGGCTTAGCTCAAGGGCAAGACCAAGTGGTGTATACCGGCCAATACGATGACTACCTGACAGGTCAGAAAGTGGTGACCTTAACCAAAGGTATCTACGTTAATGGTGAGTTTAAAGGGGTATTGGGTGTCGATGGTTATGTCTCTAACCTAGTATCGAATCCTACCCATGGCTACAAAGTCACCAGTACTCGAGGCGCAAACAAGTACGGGTTTATGGACTTTACCTATTCCAAGCCTCTCTATGTTGATGACATTAACACCCAGCTATACCTGAGCATTGAAGAAGATAAGATCGAGCACTTTCTGCATGTATTGGCGATGGAGAAGATTCAGCTTTCGATACTGTTGGTTTTGTATTTGCTCTCGGTTTTATGGCTATGGCGTTTTTACACAAGACAAGAACACCAGCGTTTGAATGACCTAGCAATGCGCGATCCATTAACGGGCTTACTGAATAGACGTGGCTTTGAAGCTCGATTACTGGCTCAGGATGAACAGCCGATTATTGGTGTTGGCGTGTTTGATATCGATGATTTTAAAGTGGTTAATGATCAGTATGGCCACAAAACGGGGGACGAGGTGATTTGCCATGTTGCTCAGTTGATGCTGAACAGCGTTAGGCAGCAAGATATCGTGGCACGGTTTGGCGGTGAAGAGTTTGTTGTCGCGATCACGGGTGAGTCTTCGGAGTTGCTTTCGTCGATCTTTGAGCGAATTCAAAACGACATTAGCCTACAGAGTTATCGATGCCCAACAGGTGACAAGGTGAACATTTCTGTTTCTGGGGGAGCGACGCTCTACTCTCTGTATAAGTTCGACAGTGTCGGGCACTTGTGGGAAAACCAGAGTATTCGTTCTTCGGACGAGCAGCTCTATAAGGCCAAGGCTGCTGGTAAGAACCAGGTGTGTATTCAGGTATATTAATTAGTTGGATACACAAAGGCCTAGTCGTGTGACTAGGCCTTTTTAATGTCTGTTTCAGGTTGAGGTTACTTCTTCACGCGGCCTTTTCTCATCCACTTCTGATGCACACCACGGCGTAGGCTCTGGAAGCTGTTTTCCACCTTGTCGACACCAAGCAGGATAACCAGTGCCATTAGCGTGATGATGACAGACTGAGAGAGATGGCCTAAGGCAATCATCATCCCTAATGCAGCGAGTACCCAAATAATCGCAGCTGAAGTCACACCATGAATCTTGCCATCCAATGTCATCATGACCCCTGCACCAAGGAATCCAACACCCGTAATGATCTGACCAAGTACACGGGCCTGATCGAGCGTGTTGGGGGATAGGCTAATCGCCATGGTGAGGAAGAAATAGGTACCACTGATGATCAGAATCGACGTTCGGATTCCGACGGGTTTACCGCGTGTTTGCCTTTCGATTCCGATTAAAGAACCACATAACATGCATGCTGCGAGGCCTGCCCAGCTAAAGGGGGCAAGGTTGAGAGTTTGTTCTATAAATTGTGACATATCACCCCTCCTAAGAATTTAGAATAGAGCCGAGTATGCTAATAATAGACCGGACGATCGAACAAAAAATTTTTGTCTTAACGATTGTTAGTGATGACTTAAAATCTAGCAGCCGTTTGTCGTTAATTCAAAGCTAGGCGCAGAAGAAGAGGTTGCTTCGTTGTAAAGTAAGAAGCAGTCTTCCGAAGATTTCTTCTTACTTTTGGTCATGAAACGAATCCATGGTATTTCTTTAGAAGTATTATGGAAATACCATTCAGCAGGATCATTCGCATTAAATATGGAATCTGCGAAAGTACTTTCAATCAACAGACTCCAAGCATTTGCTGAGTCTGCCGCTGGGTACCCATATGCAAGTTCTATGTTGTCACCTTCGATTGTAATTTTAGCAGCGCTTAACTTTTCTAAACCTTGCTGAATTGCAATCGGGTAAACCATGTCAGCAGCACTTTGCATACCGCCTCTCAAACCTTGAAGGGCTGAAATACGAGCATCACTCTGTAGATTGAGAAATTTCGACGCCGCAGTCACTGAAATAATGCCTAAAATAACAATTACGATGACCAATTCGATCATAGTAAAACCTCTGTGTGAGGATGGCTTGTTTTTCGGATACGTCTTCATTTCGGCAACTTCTTTATTCAATATGTAGATCGAGTGGCGTCTTACTGCTGCGTCCGCCAATCTCACGAGTTAACTTAGGTACGAGGTAGCCAGAAACCTCAGAGATTAATCCCTTAAAGTGACGCTTGGCTTCTTCATCTGAAATATAGAAATGAGCGGCGCCCTGAACTTTATCAAGTACATGCATATAGTAAGGTAAAACACCGGCGTCGAATAGCTTTTCGCTTAATTCTTTCAATGAGTTAGCGCTGTTATTTACGCCTTTAAGCATCACGCCTTGGTTGAGCAGAGTAGCCCCACTTTGCTTAAGCTTATGAAAGGCTTGCTTGAGTTCTAAGTTAATCTCGTTAGCATGATTAATATGGCTAACCATCACCACATTGAGGCGAGTTTGAGCTAACAGTTGGCACAGTTCATCCGTCACTCGAGCAGGGATTACAACCGGTAATCGGCTATGAATTCGAACGGTTTTTACATGCGGAATCTGTTCGATGGCATTGATAAGCCATTCGAGTTCGCTGTCTTTGGCCATCAAAGGATCACCACCGGATAAGATAACTTCGTTTATCTCGGGATGTTGGGCTACATAGTCGAGACTGGTTTGCCAAACAGACTTTGAGCCCTTGTTATCTTGGTAAGGGAAATGACGGCGGAAGCAGTAGCGGCAGTTGATGGCGCAGCCCCCTTTTACAATTATTAATGCGCGACTTTTGTATTTGTGCAGTAACCCCGGGATTGCGTTTTCTTGCTCTTCCAATGGATCGGCTGAATAGCCTTGATGAACCTCGAACTCTTCGTTGAGTGGTAACACCTGACGCAATAGAGGGTCGTGTGGGTTGCCTTTTTCCATTCGTTCGACAAAGCTAAGGGGTACCCTAAGTGCAAATAATTCACGAGCAGCGAAGCCTGCTTGCCACGGTGTTGGGTCTATTTCCAATGCCTCAAGCAGTTTTGACGGGTCAGAGATCGCATTCGATAGTTGTTTGAGCCAGTTTTGCTCAACAGATTCGACTTTTCGGGTTATGATATGCGGCATTGAAATTAACTCAAAGATGTGGAAGAGAAAATCATGGCGTCAGTAAGCACCAATGAATTCAAAGGCGGTTTAAAATTCATGTTAGATAATGAGCCTTGCGCAATTATCGACAATGAATACGTTAAGCCAGGTAAAGGCCAAGCGTTTAACCGTGTAAAACTTCGTAAACTGCTGTCAGGCAAAGTGTTAGAGAAAACATTCAAGTCAGGCGAAAGCTTCGAACTTGCAGATGTTGTTGACGTTGAATTAGGCTACCTATACAACGATGGCGAATTCTACCACTTCATGAACAACGAAACATTTGAGCAAATCGCAGCAGACGTAAAAGCAGTCGCTGATTCAGCAAAATGGTTAGTTGAAAATGACGTTTGTACTCTAACGTTGTGGAATGATAACCCTATCACTGTTACTCCGCCAAACTTTGTTGAGATCCCAGTAACTGAAACTGATCCTGGCCTGAAAGGCGATACACAAGGTACGGGTGGTAAACCTGCAACTCTAGCAACAGGCGCGGTTGTTCGTGTACCTCTATTCATCGCTATCGGTGAAGTTGTTAAAGTTGATACTCGTACTGGCGAATACGTTGGTCGTGTAAAATAATTTGATTGTGTCCATCTTGTTTAGGATGGCTCAGTGAAATAGAAAAGGTCGCTTATGAGCGGCCTTTTTTGTATCTGGCGATCAGGAAAAGCAGAAGGGCAGATGCGCGTAAACGGGATGCGAGATACGAAGAGCTTGAAGGGCAGATACGAGTAAACGGGATGCGAGATACGAAGAGCTTGAAGGGCAGATGCGCGTAAACGAGATGCGGGATACGAAGAGCTTGAAGGGCAGATACGAGTATACGGGATGTGAGATACGAAGAGCGGTAAGGGCAGATTAAAGTAAGCGAGATACGGGATACGAAAAGCAGGAAGAGCAAGAGTGAGTTAGAGGATAAGAGATTCGACAAACAACAAAAAAGCAGAACAAGATAACCCTGCTCTGCTTCTAGTCTTTTCGCTCTTAAGCTTTTCGCATCTCGATTGCTCGAATCCCGCATCTGCTTTTAAGCTCTTCGATACTCGATTACTCGAATCCCGAATCTGCTCTTAACTGTTAGATCATAAAGATGAAGATAACAGACAGTGCGCTGATTAGGCCTGCAACGAAGTAGCAGCCCACTTTACCTGCAACGCCGACGTGGAACTTAAGGTCGTGCATGCCGTGGTGAAGACGGTGCATTGCGTGCCACATTGGCAGTGCTAGCGTACCGATGATGAATAACGCACCGATAATGCTGGTGGCAAACTCAGAGACACGCTCGTAGCTCATTGCATCCGCATCGATAATGCCCATTGGCACTAAGATACCCAATACTAGAATCGTGATCGGAGTGATCATCGCGAACCAAGTACCGCCAGCGCCAAATAGGCCCCACCAGATTGGCTCATCAGAGCGTTTCGGATTGTGGTTAACATTGTAATTTGTGTTCATAACGAAGCTCCTTACACCACCATCAGAACGATTAAAGAAATAAATGCCACCGCTGCCCACTGGGTCAGTACGATGATTCTTTTATCTACCAATTTGCCTTTAAGGCGGATTGGCATTACTTGAGGCATCATGCTGAAGAAGGTCTGAGCGTGCAGTAAGCTGCCTAGCAGTGCCACGATGTTGATACCAACAACGACAGGGTTAGCCATAAAGCTCAACCAGCCTTCCCACGCTTCAGGACCTTTCACTAGCGAACCCAAACCGAAGGTTAGGAACAGAGTGAACAGAATCAAAGGCAGTACAGTCGCTTCACGTAGCATGTAGAAACGGTAGAACGGATGGTTGCTCCACCACGTTCTCTTCATTTCACGAACATAAGGTTTACGATTGCTCATATTACGCTTCCTCCGTCGCTTTAACCGGTTCGCCATCAGGTTTGAACATCGAAATAACGAAGTCCATTGAAGACTCAACTTTGCCTTGGTTTACTGCAGCCGCTGGGTCTACTTTCTTCGGACAAACGTCAGAACAGTAACCTACAAACGTACAGCCCCAAGCGCCATTGTCGCCATTGATAAGCTTCATACGTTCAGCTTTACCATTGTCACGGCTATCTAGGTTGTAGCGGTGAGCAAGAGCAAGTGCCGCAGGGCCGATGAACTCAGGGTTTAGACCAAACTGAGGACACGCTGCGTAACACAAACCACAGTTGATGCAGCCAGCGAACTGTTTGTACTTCGCCATTTGCTCTGGAGTTTGGATGTTAGTGCCGTCTTCTGGCTTGCGGTCGTTACCAATGATGTAAGGCTTGATTGCTTCAAGGCGTTCGATGAACGGCGTCATGTCGACAATCAAATCTTTCTCGATTGGGAAGTTAGCCAAAGGCTCAATCTTGAAGCCATTCGGGTAGTCACGTAAGAAGCTTTTACATGCCAGTTTTGGCACGCCATCAACCATGATGCCGCAAGAACCACAAATCGCCATACGACAAGACCAACGGTAAGACAGGTCTTTATCTAGGTTATCTTTGATGTAACCAATCGCATCAAGTACTGACATGGTTTCATCAAACGGAACTTCAAAGGTTTGAAAGTGAGGTTCTGCGTCGTGCTCAGGGTCATAACGCAGGATTTCAATTTTTTGGATTCGATTCGCTGACATTATGCTTGCTCCTCTTCGCTCTTCTTAGCATTCTCTTCTGCTGCTTTTTCAGCAGCAGCGGCTTTCTCGGCTGCTTCACCGTATAGACGAGCTTTAGGTTGAGATTTAGTAATCTTAACGCCGCTGTAGTCGATGGTTGGTGCTGCATCTTCGTTGTAGAAAGATAGAGAGTGTTTCAGGAAGTTCACGTCATCACGTTCTGTGCAGTTGTCGTCTAGACGTTGGTGTGCACCGCGAGACTCTGTACGAAGGATCGCTGAGTGAACCATCGCTTCTGCAACTTCAAGGCCGTAACCCACTTCGATAGCGTAAAGTAGGTCAGTGTTGAACACTTTGCCTTTGTCTTTAATGCTGATCTTCTTGTAGCGCGCTTTCAGTTCAGTGATTTTGTCGATGGTTTCTTGCATCAAGTCTTCTTGACGGTAGATACCACAACCCGCTTCCATGGTGTGACCCATTTCAGTACGGATGTCAGCCCAGTTCTCATCGCCTTCTTGAGCCAAGATGCCCGCGATGCGATCTTCAACCGCTTTGATTTGCTTAGTGATAGCCTCTTCGTTCCAGCCTTTGAATTCCGCTGCACGTTTCACGGCTTGTTCACCGGCTACGCGGCCAAATACCACGAACTCAGCCAGAGAGTTAGACCCTAGGCGGTTTGCACCGTGTAGGCCAACTGAAGCACATTCACCAACGGCGAATAGGCCTTTAATGCGAGTTTCACACGTACCGTTAGTTTCAATACCACCCATGGTGTAGTGAACGGTAGGGCGAATTGGGATTGGCTCTTTTGCTGGGTCTACGTTTACGTACGCTTTTGCCAGCTCACAGATGAACGGAAGACGCTCTTGCAGGTACTCTTCACCCAGGTGGCGAAGGTCAAGGTGTACGACATCACCAAGCGGGTGCTTGATGGTGTTGCCTTTCTGCTGCTCGTGCCAGAATGCTTGAGAAACTTTGTCACGAGGACCCAGTTCCATGTATTTGTTTTTCGGCTCGCCCACTGGAGTTTCAGGGCCCATGCCGTAATCTTGTAGGTAACGGTAGCCGTTCTTGTTGACGATGATACCGCCTTCACCACGACAACCTTCGGTCATCAAGATGCCAGTGCCCGGTAGGCCTGTTGGGTGGTATTGAACGAACTCCATATCACGCAGTGGTACACCGTGGCGATAAGCCATTGCCATACCGTCGCCAGTTACGATGCCGCCGTTAGTATTGCAGTGGTAAACACGACCTGCGCCACCGGTTGCTAATACAACAGATTTCGCTTTAATCGTGACAAGCTCACCTTCAGACATATGAATCGCGATTAGGCCTTGTACTTCGCCATCTTCAACGATCAAATCCACCACAAAGTACTCATCAAATCGTTTGATTGTGTCGTACTTCATCGAAGTCTGGAACAGAGTATGAAGCATGTGGAAGCCGGTTTTATCCGCTGCGAACCACGTTCTTTCTACTTTCATACCGCCGAATCGGCGTACGTTTACTTCACCGTTTTCTTTACGACTCCATGGGCAGCCCCATTGTTCCATTTGGATCATTTCGCGAGTCGAGTTTTCAACAAAGTATTCAACAACATCCTGTTCACATAGCCAGTCGCCACCGCCAACAGTATCGTTGAAGTGGTTATCTAGGCTATCTTCGTCTTTAATTACTGCTGCTGAACCGCCTTCTGCTGCTACCGTGTGCGAACGCATTGGGTAAACTTTAGAAATCAGTGCTACTTCCAATTCAGGATTAGCTTCAGCCGCAGCGATAGCTGTACGAAGACCAGCGCCGCCTGCGCCGATGACTGCGATATCTGTGGTAATTGTCTTCACAGTTATTCTCCAGTGTGATGCGGAGTATTCCGCTTGTTATTATAAAAAGCTTATTTAGGAGATTCTAAATCGTAGGAACCATTTAGCACCCCTAAGCCTTAAGTGGTAGGTTCAGTGTAAGAGAGGAAGGCATTTCAAAAATTGATGCATTTGGGTTTTTAGGTCGGTAATGCATATGGAGGCATAGAAATTATAGGTTATGTGACTGCAATCACGGCAATGAATTGTTGATAACGATTAACCCACAGGACGGGTGTTAACGGCTTGTTGAGTATGATTTTCGTTATCAATGTTGATGTGAAAGCTGTATTGATAATTGTATTGTACAACGTAATTTTCTGGCTTCATTAAAACAACATTTTGCTTTCATCAATAGACAGATAGAAGCTTACAAAAGAGACGAAAGGTGGTAATTTTCGTCGCCTAGAATTCAGTGATATGGAACTTAATAATGCACTCTACATGGCAACCGGCCGCAACCATTAAGCAGTTAAAGCAACGTGCTGATATCCTTAATCAAATTCGCCAGTTCTTTACAGAACGAAACGTGATGGAAGTGGATACGCCAGCCATGAGTCACGCCACGGTGACGGATGTTCATTTGCATACGTTCAAAACTGAATTCGTAGGGCCGGGTTATGCGCACGCCCAACCACTGTTCTTTATGACGAGCCCAGAGTTTCATATGAAACGACTGTTAGCGGCGGGCAGTGGCTGTATCTACCAAATTTGTAAGTCTTTTCGTAACGAAGAAAATGGCCGTTATCACAACCCTGAGTTCACTATGTTGGAGTGGTATCGTGTTGGCTTTGATCATCATGATTTGATGGATGAAATGGATCTGTTGTTACAGCAGGTACTTAAATCAGGCTCAGCACAGCGAATGACTTATCAACAAGCCTTTATTGATGTGTTGGGTGTGTGTCCACTGGAAGATTCGATGGATACGCTAAAGCAAGCTGCAGCGAAACTAGGGCTCAGCGACATTGCAGATCCAGAAGAAGACCGCGACACGTTATTGCAGCTGCTGTTTAGTATTGGGGTTGAAGCTAAGATAGGGCAGCAAGTGCCTGCGTTTGTTTATGACTTCCCAGCATCACAAGCAGCGTTAGCTAAGATTAACCCGAATGATCCACGAGTGGCGGATCGCTTTGAGGTGTACTTCAAAGGGATTGAATTGGCAAACGGCTTCCATGAACTCGATAAACCACAAGAACAACTTCAGCGCTTTGAAGGTGATAATGCCAAACGTATTGAGATGGGCTTATCGCCTCAACCGATTGACCATCACTTGATTGAGGCATTAAAAGCGGGCTTACCAGACTGTGCGGGTGTTGCTTTAGGTATCGACAGGCTAATCATGCTGGCGCTGGGCTACGACCACATCGATGATGTGACGGCTTTCCCGTTCCCGCGTTCTTAGTTTTTTGCTTTTGTTTTTACTGAGAGTTAATAGTCCTTAGCTATTAACGGTTAGCTATTAACTCTCAGCTTTCAATTCGTTTCCAATCAGCTTCATTAGCCGACCAAAATACCTGTACCACTATTTGACCAGAATTCCGGTGCCACTAGCTAACCAGAATCCCAGTACCCACCACGGCAACAATGGCACCTATCCAAGCGTAGGCATTTGGTCTCTGCTTGGTATACAGCCAGAGTATCGGTAACAACATGATTGGCGTGGTTGAAGATAACAGAGCGACCATGCCGACATTGCCTTCCTGCAACGCATACAAGATCAGCGTCATTCCCACCGCCATTGCCAAAAAGCCGTTAACCGCGGTAATCGCGAATATCTGCTTATTCATTGGGTTAAGTGCGCGTGAAAGTTTGGCGCCTGTTAAGCGAAACAGTGAGTGAGCCACAAAGGCGGTGATCATTCGAATGGCAGAGGCGGCTATTGGGTCAATGCTAGTTTGCATCACGGGTTTGGCAATAATGCCGCCCAATGCTTGGCAGATCGCGGCGGTGATTCCCAACGCAACACCAATCCACACCTTGCCCTTAATGGTTTCGAGTTGGTTGTTCGCTTGGCCACGACGACCAAAGAAGATTGCGGTTAATACACCACTAAACACCAATGCCGAGCCAATCAGCTCCACCGAAGTCATGCTTTCGCTAAACAGGAAGTAACCAAGAATCGCGGAGAACACGGCGTGACAAGAGAACAGCAAACCCGCTTGGCGCGGTCCCATTCGGTTCAAACAAGCAAATAGGGCGGTATCACCAATGAAGATGCCAATCAGGCCTGACAGCATCATCGGCGTGACGAGGTCGGCTTCGACACTTGACCAACCACCAGTAAACCAAGCCATGCTTGATAAGATGATCGCGGTACAACCCATTCGCCAGCGGCTATAGGCGAAAGAACCTAAGTGTTGAGCAGGCTTTACTGACATTAGGCTCGCAATCGCCCAAAGAAAAGCGGCAGCTAGAGCTAACCATTCGAATCCCATCTGAATAACATCCTTGTGTCTGGGATAAATTAGCTCATCAATATGCATCAAACCGAACTGAGAACAAAGTGATTCTTATGAAAGAACGACTTTGTTTCAGTTATTAGTTTATGTCAGCTGTCACTTGCTGGTGTGGTTCACTTACTTTGCTTGAGGCGCGCTATATCTCAAAGCGCTAAACCTTAAAGCGCTCCACGTCTTGGCGCATTGACTCAGCAGCGCTGCTCATTTCATTTGAGCTATTGCGACTGCTTTCCGCTTGTTGTGCCAAATCGTCGGAGGCGTCTTTGATTCCTTGCGTATTACGACTGATGTCTTCGCTGACCGCGCGTTGCTCTTCTGCAGCACTCGCTATTTGCAGCGCCATGTCGTTGATTTCAGTGATCGCTTGCGTGATTTTAGTCAGGCTGCCATGGGCTTGTTCTGCGAAGCCAACACTGTTCTCTGCCAGTTGAGTGCTGGTGGTCATGCTTTCAACGGCATGTTCGGTATTCTTCTGCAGCGTATCAATCATCACGCGGATTTCTTCGGTCGAGCCATGCGTTCGTTGGCTGAGCACGCGCACTTCATCGGCCACAACCGCAAATCCACGACCTTGTTCACCTGCACGAGCAGCTTCAATCGCCGCATTCAATGCCAACAGGTTGGTCTGTTCGGCAATCCCTTGAATGGTGGAGAGGATCTGGTTGATGCTTTGAGCATTGCTCTCTAATTCACGAATCACATTGGCGGCACCTTCAACTTGAATCGCCAGGCCAGTAATCGCATCGCGGTTTTGTTGGATTACCTCTTGGCCTTCGTTACAAGCGGTGGCGGATGCCTGAGAAGCGGATGCCGTTAATTCGGCATGGCTAGCCACTTCGGCTGCGGTGGCGGACATCTCATGAATCGCGGTCGCAATTTGGTTGATATCGTTTTGTTGATTCTCAACGCTAATCGAAGACTGGGTCGCCAGTTGATTGGCTTTCTCTGCATGATTGTTGAGATCGTGGCTGTGTTCTATTACGCCCTTCAACATGCTTTGCATCTGGCTTAAGAACTGGTTCACGAGCTCGGCAAGTTTGCCAATCTCATCCATACGTGTGATATCAATGCGTTGAGTGAGGTCACCTCTGCCTTGTGCGAGCTGAGTTAAGGCTTCAGACAAGGTTTGCAGTGGGGAAAGCAGGCGGTTGATAACGACGGTGCTCGCAATTGAAATGATGATGTACAACACCAAAGAGGTCAGCGTGATGAATTGAATGGCATCGGATACTGCAGAAAACGCCATTTCTTTATCGATAACAATACCTAACGACCAATCAGTATTCGGGACGTTGGCAATATAGACCAGCTTATCGCCTTGACCAGGCCAAGTGAGAGTGGTGATCATTTGGTCTTGGAGCAGTTGTGACACCTTGTTGGTTGTTAGTTCGGGGTTCAGACTGGTCAGTGGTTTTTGACTCAGTTCTTCATCACTGTAGGCCACAATGTTGTTATTGCCGTCGACTAAAAACGCAAAGCCATCGTTATCCAGTTTTACATTGAGCACGGTATCGATAATGCTGGTTACGGTTAGATCGGCCGCGAGAACGCCCTGTTTTTCACCGTTGAATGCTTTAGCAAAACTGATGACGATGCTGCCGTCAAAGTCTTGATAAGGTTCGGTAATAATGAGGTCTGATGTCGCGTTGGCATCTTTATACCAAGGGCGAGTGCGCGGGTCGTAGCCTGCTGGCCAATCTTCACCTTTGTCGCCATAAGCGATAGTGCCATCGCTGAACCCTGCATATACAGACAGGAATTGTCCGGCTTGCTTGGTGATCAATAACTCGCGGTCAGAGTTACTATTATTTGAAATCGTAGATTCATTAGCAAGCATCATATCGCTGCGGATTGAGAGCCAATCGGCAATGTAATTCGTCGTGCCAACGCTAACATTTTTCATTTCTTGGTTGATCGCTACTTCAGTCTCTTGATTGAGTTGAGTAACCGATATCCAAGCTTGAGCGCCACTTACGACGGCAATAATGACCGCAATGGCGATCTGAATTTTAAATTTAATAGTATGTCTCAAGGTCTATTCCTCTCTATTAGACAAAAACCTAATTACAGTGACGTACTTGATGGTGAATTGGTGTGTCTCTGATGCGTGTATAGTGCCGTTGTCTTGATGTTAGTAAATGTGTTTAAAATCAAAAATTTAAAATGACTTATCGTTATTTTTAATAAACCGTGAAGTAGAATCACAATTATCTATCGATTAAAAACTGATAAACCCTCCAGATAGCGAAATCATGATTGCTATCTGGAGGGTTGTAGTGAAAAGCTAACGTGCTAAGTGATAATAAACAGTGCGAGGTAGACCATCAGCAAGCCGACAATCCCTAAGATAATCCCCATCTTCGCCATGTCTTTACTTTCGATAAGCCCGGTCGAGTAGGCTAACGAGTTTGGTGGTGTCGATACGGGTAAAATCATACCTAGCGATGCAGAGAAGGCGACCACAACCAGTAGTCCTTGCAGGCCTCCTATCGCAACCAAGCTTTCCATTGATGCACCAATCGCAGCGGCGATCGGCATCAGTAAGTTGGCCGTTGCGGTGTTTGACATGAAGTTCGCCATTAACCAACATACGATGGATAACGTTAGCACTACCGCCGTTGGTGAGAGCGACTCATAATCAATCGCGTGTGCGAGTGCCACGGCTAAGCCTGTTTTATCGAGTCCTATACCAATCGCAATACCACCTGCTACTAGCCACAATACATCCCAGTTAATCAGCTTAAGCTCTTCTTTGCCCATGATGCCGGTGAGAGTAAAGACAGCCAGTGGAATGATAGACACCACATAAGTGTTCATGCCGTGCAGTTTGGTGGTCATCCACAATAGGATAGTGGCGGCGAAGGTGACGTAAACCACAATCGCACGCCAGCTTTTTCTAAATTGGCCATCAAGCTTGAGCACCATGTTTCTTTCCTTGGACGGGAAAAACTTCTGTAGAAGGAACCAAGCGATGGTCAGTTGAATGATCACAAAGGGCAAGCCCATCATCATCCAGCTTAGGAAGTCGATACTGTTTTCACCCGTCAGGTATTGCAGTGCGATGGCATTGGGCGGTGTACCGATTGGTGTCGCGATACCACCGGTGTTAGCAGCAATTGGAATACACAACACGAGCGCTTTAATCCCCATGTCGCCTTTTGGCGCAGAGGCTACGATTGGGCCTAGCAGCGCGAGCATCATTACCGTTGTTGCGGTATTTGACATGAACATTGAGAACACGGCGGTGATCAGCATTAAGCCGAGCATAATGAAGCGCGGTTCTGTACCAAATGGTTTGAGTAATACTCGCGCTAAGTTGTTGTCGAGTTCGTATTTGGATGCGGATATCGCAAGAGCGAAACCACCCATGAAGAGGATGATGATTGGTGACGAAAATGCACCGAATATGTCGGTATATTTGATTAACTCACCGAGATCGTGTCCCGCTGGTGGGTTTCTAAATAGGTGCAAACCTTTGTCAGAAATCATCACCAGTTCAAGTGCTATGATCAAAATGGAAGTGGCGAATACCGGAACAGGTTCAAGCACCCACAGTAGAGCGGCCAACAAGAATATTGCCAACAAGCGGTGTTGAATCAGCGTGAGATCATCGATTGGTATTGAATCTATCGGCATGAATAACACGCCCAAGGGAATCGCAAAACAAATCAACAGCTTGGCCAGAACGCCAACATTGAGTTTAGGCATGTACAAAGACCCTATGAATAAAATATCTTCAAATAGAGTAAGTTATCTGGATTTTTGGTACTTGGAGACGGGTTGTAAAATCGGAAAGTTGTTTAAGGTTTCGACAGTTGTTTTGTTTTTGGTCAATCTTTTTTCTTGGTAATTCGACGTACTGCTCGTTGAGAATAAGGTTATCGGTAGTTAGATTGGTTGAAATCTTGAAGGGAAATGTCTCGAACTAGATAAGAAAAAGGCGCGTTATTCTCTAAAAATAGAAAACTAACGCGCCCTTAAAGCTTACTAAGTTAACTCAGAGAGTTAGACTTGGTCTGTGTTCTCTGTTGAATCAACAGCTTCTGAATCAACAGCTTCAGCCTCAACGTCTTTGCCCGCAATATGCGCGAAAGGGGTGCCTAGAACGGTTTTCTCACCATTTTGCATCGTTTCGTCAAACTTGATTGCGTCTTTAGCGAACAGGTTGATAACCGTTGAACCAAGCTTAAAGCGGCCCATCTCTTCGCCTTTCTTCAAGACGACAGCTGTATCACCTTGTGCAGGGTAATCCCATTTGTAAACTGAGTTACCACGAGGTGGAGTAATGGTGCCAGCCCATACTTGCTCGATGCTGCCAACGATAGTTGCACCAACCAGCACTTGTGCCATTGGGCCAAACTCAGTATCAAAGATACAAACCACACGCTCGTTACGTGCGAATAGGTTTGGAACGTTCTCTGCCGTTAGCGGGTTTACAGAGAAAAGGTCACCCGGAACGTAGATCATCTGACGCAGTGTGCCGTCACATGGCATGTGCACGCGATGGTAATCACTTGGCGACAAGTAAAGCGTTGCGAACTCGCCGTCTTTAAATTCATCCGCTAGAGCAGCATCACCACCCAATAGCTCACGAGCTGAGTAGTTATGGTTTTTAGCTTGAATCAGTTGACCGTCAGTAATTGGGCCAAACTGGCTTACACGAGCATCAGCGGGGTGAACAATCACGGATTCGCCTTCAGCGATAGGGCGCATGCCTTCTTTCAATTCACGTACGAAGAATTCATTGAATGTCTTAAAGTGTTTTGGATCGCTATGCAGAGCTTCATCCATGTTTACTTTGTATTGCTTGATGAACCAGTTGATGATCGCTGTCGTTAAGCCACCCGCTTTAGCAGATGCCAGTTTACCGACTAGGCGAGTTAGCCCATGCTGTGGGATCCAGTACTGCAATCCAACTTTAATCTTATCCATTGTATTAATTTTCCAATGCTAATTGTTTTTCAATTAAATCTGTCGATGACGGTTTAGGGCGCGAGATGTTACTTAAATTCGCGCCAATTGTCAGTAAATGCACACATTTGTTCACAAAAACGCGATTAGAGATCGGCTTTCTTGCTTCGTGAGTACTGACGGTTATCTTTGTTGTCAGCCATTGTTTCAATAATGCGATGGTAGCTAGCAAAACGTAAGCGGCTAATTTTACCGTCTTCAACGGCTTCACGTAGAAGGCACCCAGGATCGTCATTGTGTTTACAGTCACGGAATTTACAACCACCTAGGTATGGCTTGAATTCAATGAAAGCATCAGTGACTTCATCGGGTTCTAAATGCCATAGGCCAAATTCACGTACCCCTGGTGAATCGATAAGATCACCACCAGAAGGGAAGTGATACAAACGCGCCGCAGTCGTAGTGTGTTGACCCAGTCCTGAGTTTTCAGAAACCGCGCCTTCTTCAATGTCTAATGTCGGCATGAGGGCATTCACTACGCTGGATTTCCCTACGCCAGATTGACCAACGAAAATGTTGATACGATCTTTCAGTTCGGCTTCCAACTCTTTGATGCCGTAACCCGACTCTTTACTGACGAACATGACTTTATAGCCGATTTTCTCGTATATTTTCAGCGTTTCGCGGTATTCGCTAATTTGTTGTTCTGTCAGTAAGTCGACTTTATTGAGCACAACTAACGGGGCAATATTCACCGTTTCAGAGGCGATCAAGTAACGGTCGATGATATTAAGTGATAGCTCCGGCAGTACAGCTGAAACGATAACCATTTGGTCTACGTTTGCGGCAACCGGTTTTAGGCCGTCATAGTAATCAGGGCGAGTTAGCATTGACGTTCTTGGCTCAACGGCTTCTACAACACCAGAGATACCGGCCATTGATTCAAGTCCTGCGCGCCAAATGACTTTGTCTCCAGAAACTAACGTTTCAATACTGCGGCGTAAGTTACAACGGTGAACTTCGTTGGTTTCAAGATCTTCGATATCGGCATGTTGGCCAAAGCGCGTAATTACGAGTCCGCTTTTTGTTCCGCCAAGCATGTTCTCATCCCACTGGATAGAATCTTCTTTCTTGAGTCGCTTGTTCTGGTTGCTACGAACACGACGCACTTGACCTTTGGTTAACTTCTTTTTTTTAGCCACAATTTTTCACTTAACACATCTAACTTGATGATTGAGGACTCAAACGGAATGTTGTTGGTACCATTGATTTCGATGGCCCTAAAGCTAGTTTGAGTATAGTTATTTGGGTATAGTACCTCTTTTATACATAAACAAATAGGCGACGCCTTATGTCCTTTAGCGATCAGAACCTGATTTGGGTTGATCTAGAGATGACAGGACTTGATCCTGAAACTCATAAAATCATTGAAATTGCTACTATCGTTACTGATAGTGAGCTTAACATCCTGGCTGAAGGACCTGTTTTGGCTATTCACCAACCTCAGAGTGAATTGGACAAGATGGACGAGTGGTGTACAACCACCCACACCGGCAGCGGCCTAGTGAAACGAATTCAAGAAAGCACGGTTTCAGAGCAAGAGGCTATTCAACAAACGATTGAGTTTCTTGAGAAGTGGGTACCAAAAGGCAAATCACCGATTTGTGGTAACAGTATTGGCCAAGATCGCCGTTTCTTATACAAACACATGCCAGAGTTGGAAGAGTACTTCCATTACCGTTATGTCGATGTAAGTACCCTGAAAGAGCTGACTCGTCGCTGGAAACCCGAAGTACTCGATGGTTTTTCAAAGTCGGGAAGTCACCTTGCGTTGGATGATATTCGTGAGTCGATCGCTGAACTGCAGTACTACCGAAAAACGATTATTAACATCTAATCAGATCAAATGATCACGTTTATCTAACTTTTCAGGGACATAAGAGCTGATTTTTTTGCAAATCTGCGTGCTTTTACAGCAGTTGAGTAAAAACTTTCGTAATTTTGCATTAAGGACTTGCATCACAAAAAAATGCTCTTATAATTCGCAGCCCTGAACGACGAAAGACGTTTCAGATTGCGATACTAGCTCAGTTGGTAGAGCGCAACCTTGCCAAGGTTGAGGTCATCGGTTCGAACCCGATGTATCGCTCCAAATTCTCTCTTGTGCTTTGCACTGAAGAAGATGGTCAAGTTTCATTGTACTTAACAATGCATCCGGACGCGGGATGGAGCAGTTTGGTAGCTCGTCGGGCTCATAACCCGAAGGTCGTCGGTTCAAATCCGGCTCCCGCAACCACATTACAGTTAAGCGCCATTTATTGCCAAGGCAGTAAGAGCAGCGATTAGCTAATGCGATACTAGCTCAGTTGGTAGAGCGCAACCTTGCCAAGGTTGAGGTCATCGGTTCGAACCCGATGTATCGCTCCAATTTCTTTCTTAGGATTGATGTTGGGAATATAGAGTCATTAACTTAAATAATGCATCCGGACGCGGGATGGAGCAGTTTGGTAGCTCGTCGGGCTCATAACCCGAAGGTCGTCGGTTCAAATCCGGCTCCCGCAACCACATTACAGTTAAGCGCTATTTATTGCCCAGGGCAGTAAGAGCAGCGATTAACTAATGCGATACTAGCTCAGTTGGTAGAGCGCAACCTTGCCAAGGTTGAGGTCATCGGTTCGAACCCGATGTATCGCTCCAATTTCTTTCTTAGGATTGATGTTGGGAATATAGAGTCATTAACTTAAATAATGCATCCGGACGCGGG
>Ga0310122_10000541_pt1 | contig 23990 bp, 19 predicted proteins | sample CB6_Bottom_1051__FD_203503 | JGI IMG/M metagenome (GOLD analysis project Ga0310122, IMG submission 203503) | Marine microbial communities from Western Arctic Ocean, Canada - CB6_Bottom_1051 | ecosystem: Environmental > Aquatic > Marine > Oceanic | place: Canada: Western Arctic Ocean | collected...
ACACAGCTGGCGAGGCAGGCGTCGCTATTGTCGGTGTTGCCATCGTCACAGCCCTCGCCCGTGTCGACCACGCCGTCGCCGCAGCTGGCCACCGTGCAATCGCCGCGGCAGCTATCAGCCGTTACATCGCTGTTGGCCAGGCCCGCGTCGCAAGCCTCTACGTCAAGCTGAACGAAACCGTCACCGCAGGCCGCCGCCACGCAGCTGGCCAGGCAGGCATCGCTGTTGTCGGTGTTGCCGTCGTCGCAGGACTCGGCCGTGTCGACCACGCCGTCGCCGCAGGATGCCAGCATGCAATCGTTGCGACAGCTGTCTGCCGCCACATCGCTGTTGGCCAGGCCCGCGTCGCAAGCCTCTACGTCAAGCTGAACGAAACCGTCACCGCAGGCCGCCGCCTCGCAGCTGGCCAGGCAGGCATCGCTGTTGTCAGTGTTGCCGTCGTCACAAGCCTCGCCCGCGTCGACCACGCCGTCGCCGCAGCTGGCCACCGTGCAATCGCCGCGGCAGCTGTCAGCCGCCACATCACTGTTGTCTACGCCCGCGTCGCAGGCCTCGACTTCCGCTTGCACAAAGCCGTCGCCGCAGAACGCATGCTCACATTTCGCTGTGCAGCTATCATCGTTTGAAATATTGCCGTCGTCGCAGCTCTCACCGGCATCGACAGTTCCATCGCCGCAGGAAGCTACGCGGCAGTCCGTGCGACAAAGATCGCCGATCCGGTTGCCGTTCCCGGTGCCCGCGTCGCAGGTCTCTACACCAACCTGTACGAAGCCGTCGCCGCAGAACGCATGCTCACATTTCGCTGTGCAGCTGTCATCGTTCGAAATATTGCCGTCGTCGCAGCTCTCGCCTGCGTCGACAACTCCGTCACCACAGGAGGGCAACGAACAGTCGTTACGGCAAGCACCGGCAACAATATCACTGTTGGCATCTCCACCGTCACAGGACTCCACGCCAACGGATACAACCCCATCACCGCAAGTGGCCGAGACGCAGTCGGCCAGGCAGGAATCACTGTCGTCGGCGTTGCCGTCGTCGCAAGCCTCGCCCGAATCGACCACGCCGTCACCACAGGTGGGCAGAACGCAATCGCTCCGACAACTGCCGGGGAGCAAGTCGCTGTTGAAGCCCCCGGAGTCGCATTCTTCCACGCCCGCCTGCACCACGCTGTCTCCGCATGAAGCCACGCGGCAGTCGTCAAGGCAGGCGTCGCCGTTGTCACTGTTGCCGTCGTCACAGGATTCGCCGGTGTCTACCACGCCATCGCCGCAGGAAGGCCTCGTGCAATCCGTCCTGCAGACATCAGGAAGCCTGGCACTGTTCCGGTCGCCCTCGTCGCATTCTTCCATGCCCACGAACAGGTAGCCGTCTCCGCAAACCGGGCGAGTGCAATCTGCAATGCAACCGTCCTGGTTAGAGCTGTTTCCGTCGTCGCAGATCTCGCCGGAATCGGCCACGCCGTCGCCGCAGGAAGGCATACTGCAATCGGTGCGACAAACGTCAGCCGTGCCGTCGTTGTTGTCTGCACCCGCGTCACACTGCTCTACGTCGACCTGTATAAAACCATCGCCGCAAACCGCGGTCGCGCAACTGTCGAGACAGGCGTCGTTGTTGTTGGCGTTGCCGTCGTCGCAAGCTTCGTCGCCATCCACCACGCCGTCACCGCAAGAGGGCAAGCGGCAGTCGACCCTGCAGGAGTCCGCCGTCGAGTTGCTGTTAGCCTTGCCGTCATCGCACTGCTCGAGGGAAGCCAGGACCTGCCCGTCTCCACAACGAGCCTTGCGACAGTTGTTGAGACATTCGTCGCTGTTGTTCGAGTTCGCGTCGTCGCACTCTTCGAAACCAGCGTGCACGAAACCGTCGCCGCAACTGCGGAGCTCACAGGTCACCAGGCAGGCATCGGAGTTCGACGGGTTGCCGTCGTCACATTCTTCGCCCTCGTCCAATTCGCCGTTCCCACACTGGTCGCCGGCCAGAACGACTACCACCGAGGCATCATCCGCCAGGATGTTGTCCCCCGAGTGATCGCCTGTCGGATCGCTTTCTACCGAAGCGCTATCCACAGCATGGTTTTCTACCAACGTGGCGGCGACAACGACGTCGGCTTGCACAGGCGCCACGGCTGCAACAAGCACCGGGGCATGCAGGCTATCGGCCAACCCGTCCTCGCTGACAACGGCCTCGGCGGCGGCTGTTTCACTGGTGGTTTTCGCCTTGGAAACCCCGGCAAGCACGCTGTCGGCCAGTTCGCTCTGGCTTTGAAGTTTGTCGAGTGCCAGCTGCACCGAGTTCGAGTAGCTCGGCACGGGCTCAGCTCCAGGGGCCACTACGTTCGTAACACTGCCCTGCCAGTTGTTGGTCAACAGCACGGCCACCGCTGCGGCTGCGAAAGCCGCGCCACCGTATCCCGTCCACCGCAGAGCGGCAGCCGTAGATCCTGAGCCCTCGCCCCTGAGAGCGCGTCGCTGTTCGGCCTCGGCTTTTCGAATGCAAGAAGCTGGCACCAGGGGCAGCCCTTTCTCCAGGGCGATCTCCATGGCTCTCGCGGCCAGGCTGTTCACGCTGGCGGGAGTGGGCTTGCGGCCGCCGGAAAGACGGCGGATAGCACCACCACTGAAAATGTCTTCGGCTCTCGCTTCCCAGGGGGCCAGGCGAGAGTCGATGTAATCAACGACGTCGTCCTTGGCCAGAGGTTCGAGAACTGCTCGCATGCCTATGCGCTGCCTTACCTGCCGAAGCGAGTGGCGCTTGAGCTTGGTTTCGAGAGAGCGCTCTCCGCACAGGACGATCTGCAGTATTTTCTCTGTGGAAGTTTCGAGGTTGGTGAGCAGGCGAAGTTCTTCGAGCAGCCTCTCATCGATCAGGTGAGCATCGTCGATTATGACTACGACGTTGCCGCCCTCTACGAGCGAATCGAGCAGGTAGGCGTTCAGCTTGTCGAGCAGGCTCATGCGGCGGCTGTCGTCGGTGTCCAGGCCCAGCTGGACGCAGAGGTACTCGAGCAGTTCGTCGAAGCCGAGCCCCGAGTCGAACACGCATACGACCTCGGCCTCGCCCTCGAGCTCGTCGGCGACACGCTGCAGCAGCGACGTCTTGCCGGTTCCCTGGTCACCCACGAGAGTGATAAAGCCCTTGCGCGACCGTATTCCGTGCAGCAACGAAGCCACCGCTTCACGGGTGTTGGCGCTATCAAAGCAGCTCTCGTCTGGCCGATCGTTGCCGAAAGGCTTTGAGTTCATATCAAAAATTCTGTCATCCATTCCCCTGGTCTCCCTGGATTGGCCCATGTCAGGGCCAAATACCCATAACTGCAAGAGCAATGGACGTGCCACCGTATGGGCTGGAAAAGAGGCAGCGCCGGAAGCTGGGCTATGTGCTGTAAAAACTTGTTATCGGGGCTGTTTTACGGGCTGGTGGCAGGCTGAAAAGCTATCGACAGCGGTTCAACGACTCCCCTTGCTGGACATTTATGAACGGCAAGGGGCTGGGCGGCAGGCTAGCGCCGAACCTTCAAAAGCGAGCCCATGCCTGCCATGGCCAGCGTGTGCTGTATGACCTCCGCCTGCCCGGCGGTCGGGTAGTGTCCCAGGACGACCCGGTACAAAAACTTGCCGTTCCTTTCAGTCCGGCTCACACGCACGCCAGGTACTACCAGGGCGGCTGCTTCCATGAACTCCTCGGCGTTGGCCAGCGAAGTGAACGCACCCAGTTGCAGACTGAAATCGGCAAGGTCCAGGTTCTCGGCCTGCGTAGACAGCTCGGGCAACTCGGCCGGCGCGGCCTCGCAGCTTGAGAGGCAGGTGTCTGTGTTGTCAGCGTTGCCGTCGTCGCAGCTCTCTACATCAACCTGGGTAAAGCCATCGCCGCAGGAAGCAGTCTCGCAGCTTGATAGACAGGCGTCTGTGTTGTCAGCGTTGCCGTCGTCGCAGCTCTCTACATCAACCTGGGTAAAGCCATCGCCGCAGGAAGCAGTCTCGCAGCTTGAGAGACAGGCGTCTGTGTTGTCAGCGTTGCCGTCGTCGCAGCTCTCAACATCGGCCTGGACAAAGCCGTCGCCACAGCGAGCACTGCGACAGCTGCCCAGGCAACTGTCGGCGTCGTCAGAATTTCCGTCGTCACACTGCTCAAAGGCAACGTGGATAAATCCGTCTCCGCAGCTCTGCAGCTTGCAACTAGCCAGGCACTTGTCCGAGTTAGAAAGGTTACCGTCGTCGCAGGCCTCCACGTCAACCTGGGTGAAACCATCACCGCAGGCAGCCCACACGCAGCTTGAGAGGCAGGAGTCGCTGTTGTCAGCGTTTCCATCGTCGCAGCTCTCTACATCGGCCTGGACCAGGCCGTCGCCACAGCGAGCACTGCGACAGCTGGCCAGGCAACTGTCGGCGTCGTCAGAATTTCCGTCGTCACACTGCTCAAAGCCAACGTGGATAAATCCGTCTCCGCAGCTCTGCAACTTGCAATTAGCCAGGCACTTGTCCGAGTTGGAAAGGTTACCGTCGTCGCAGGCCTCGCCCTCATCCAACTGGGCGTTACCGCAAAGCGCGTTGGCCGGCACTACCGCGACCGTACCGCCCGGGCTTTCAAGCATCCCTACGGTCTGCGCCGACTCTCCTGCCCGGAGCTGCAGCTCGCCGTTGGATGGCATGACCGCGGCCACAGCCGCCACAATCGCCACCAGCCCCAGGACAAACCCGGACCAGCGCAGTATCCCCACCGGCGATTGCGCCGCGGGCTCGTGACCTGTTGAAAGTTGTGAATCCCTGTCTGAAAACTGGTCGCCCATAAGACTTCCCCCGGGTCTGCCTGGGCTCGAGCCCAACTACCCGCTGCTGCATGAGCAATGGACGTGCCAGAAGCCTGCACCCGCAACAACAGCGGCAGCGTTGACCGCGATGCTTCACTCGACCCGGTAAACGAACATTTGTGAACGCCGGGGGAAATCCCGGCGGGAAGACACTACGGCCGGGCCGGCAGGACCTCGAAAAAGCATGAAAGTCAGTGGACGAGAATGGCTGGGGAGGAAGGACTCGAACCTTCAGTTGCCTGAACCAGAATCAGGTGCCTTACCAATTTGGCCACTCCCCAGCGGCGGCCACCCCGGCTAGCGCCGCTTGCGAGGCGTGCGGGGGGGCGTTTTCTCTCGCCAGATTATCCGACCCCTGGTCAGATCATAGGGCGACAGCTCCACCTTGACTGCATCGCCTGGAAGGATACGGATATAGTACTTACGCATCTTACCCGAAATATGAGCGAGCACTGTGTGGCCGTTCTCCAGCTCCACCTTGAAAAATGCGTTCGGGAGGTTCTCTTTGACCGTCCCGTCTACCTCTATACCGTCTTTACCCATATACGCGTAGCCGCCCCGGGGAACGGCTTATCGACATTGAGTACCAACTTTTCGTCAAGGTAACAAGCCATGCACGATAGGGGGCGACCGGCCGCAGGCTACGTTGGAATCTGCCCCTCTCGCTGACATGATGCCCTTCATGGCCTCCGAAAGCCGCAACAGCGACAAGCCCGGGGCGCTTTCCGGGAGGCGTACCGGTGCCACCGGGGTGCTCTCGGCCGTGCTGGTGCTCAACCTGTCGGTCGCGATTGCCAAGCTGGTGACCGGGACGATGACGGCCAGCATCGCCATCCTGGCCGACGGCTACCACTCGCTGTTCGACAGCCTGGCCACGGTGGTCGGCATACTGGGCGTGACCGCGGCTTCGCGGCCGCCCGACGCGGACCACCACTACGGGCATCGCCGCTACGAGGTAGTGGCGGCACTGGTCATCGCCGGCTTCCTGGTGCTGGCGGCCTGGGAAGTGCTGGGCGCGGCGCTGGACAGGTCGCGCAGCGGATCTGTCCCCACGGCAAGCCCACTGGCGTTTGCCGTCATGATCGCGACCCTGCTCGTCAACATCGCCGTAACCCGCTGGGAACACTCTGCCGGTGAGCGGCTCAACAGCCGGGTGCTCAAGGCCGACGCGGCCCACACGCGCTCGGACGTATACGCATCGCTGGCGGTAATAGGATCGCTGGTCGCCACCGCGCTGGGCTACCCGGGCCTCGACATCCTGGTAGCAGTTGGCATCGGTGCCCTGATAGCGCGCACGGCTTACATCATCATGCGCGACGCGCTGGCCGTACTGTCCGACGCGGCTCCCATACCCAGCGAGGACATAGCCGCCCTGTTCGAGAACAACCGGGCCATGGGCCGCATGCACGCGGTTCGCTCGCGCAGCAACGGCAGCGACATCTACGTTGACCTGCAGCTCTACCTGCCCGACGACATGAGTGTACTCCGATCGCACCACGTCACCGAGGAAATCGAGGGCAAGATAAAACAGAGCTACCCCGCGGTGACCGACGTGGTAGTTCACGTCGAACCGGCCAGCCTCGACCCTACAACGCGCCGACATCGCTGAGGCTGGCCAACGGCCTCCCACGGGTCTACATTTTCGTGCAGTACTGCGCGCTTACGTCCGGCCCTTGCATCCCTGAATCTCTGGACCCCCCGTTTACAGGCCTTTTTTGCTGCTTTTCATCGGGCAAGCATTTTGCTTCAGCCCGGGCATGGCTTCGACTGGCAAGACCGTACGAAAGACAACCCTGCTCGACCTGCTCATCACGATCGAGGGCGAAAGCCACGGTCGCTGCACCGAGGGAACCCTGGTATCGACGGCTCTCAAGCTCATCAACTCGGGCAAGGTCAAGCTTTCGGGAACCTTTGCCAACGCCAGCCTCCCCCTGAAATAACTCCCCCTGGAACAGGCCCTACCCCCCTCTACGGCTGGGCTTTTCAGCCCTGACTTCCACCAAAACCCCGGCAGCGTTATACAGTTGTCAGCGTGAACAGCACCGAAGAACTGAAGAGCTCGATAGACGGTGCCGTTGGCTGGCTCAAAATTGACCGCCCGCGGAGCCGCGGAGCCATGACCCGAGACATGTGGCAGGCGTTTCCCGCTTTGCTACAAGACCTGGCCTCGCACGAAGAAGTGCGGGTGATCGTGGTGACGGGCACAGAGGGTAACTTTGTTGCCGGGGCCGACATAACCGAGTTCCGCGCCCTGCGTTCAGACCCCGAAGAAGCGCGGCGCTACGACGAGGGAAGCCGCGACACGCTCGCCGCACTTGAGAAGCTCTCGGTCCCCACAATCGCCATGCTGGGCGGGCCCTGTATAGGAGGTGGCTGCCTGTTGGCCTTCGGCTGTGATCTCAGGATAGCCGCGCAGGACGTAAGCATGGGCATCCCGGCCGGCCGCCTCGGCCTGGCCTACCCGCACCACGCGCTCGAGCGGCTGCTGGCCCTGCTCGGAGAGGCCACGACGCTGGACCTGCTGCTCACCGGCCGTTTCGTGCAAGGCGAAGAAGCGCTGCGCATGGGAATGTTGCACCGCTGTGTAAGCCCGGACGAGCTCGAAGAAACCACCAGGAAAATGGCTGCCCAGGTAGCATCAAACGCTCCCCTCGCGCTGGCCTACTCAAAACAGGCCTCGCGCAGAGTCGGCCGCATATCGCCCGACGAGGTCAACGAGCTTGTCTCGCGCTGTTTTCAGAGCGAGGACTACGCCGAGGGCGTGACCGCCTTCCTCGAAAAACGCCGCCCTCAGTTCAAAGGCCGCTGAGGCGGACAATCCTGTACCGCGCGGTTCATTGCCGTGCCCTTTGCCATGGCGCCTGCGAGGTCGCTTCTCCTGCAATTTCAATAACTTAACTATTTTCAACTGCCTGCCACGACGCTGGCACGAGCCCTGCTTTTATCCACCCACAGTCTTTCGGGAGGAAAAACGAGCATGGCAAAGCGTAACGAAAAAAGTGGTTCAAAGAGGTCTTCTTCACGGGTGGTTTTCACCGGCAAGCGCGTAAAAGGTTCCTGGGTAATGGAGACCCTGCTGCCCTTCGCCAGGGAGCGCTCGCACAACGACGCTTCGGTGGCCGGCGCCAGCAACGAGCGCGTACGCACCCTTCACTAGACCGCCGACCCCGCAGGCCGGCCGGCTACGCTGTAGCTGGCTACTTGAGAGCTGGCTACTTGAGAGCCAGCCCGGGTGATGCGGGATTAACGCCGACGGTAGCCGTGAAGAAATCTATGTATCCCAGCACTCGCCTGATCAGGGTAAGTGTTTCGGGGTAAGGAGGCGGCTGGTTTCCATAGCGTCGCACCGCCCCGGGCCCGGCATTCCAGGCCGCGGCCATCAACTCAATCTGTCCATCAAAACGCTGGTTGTAAGTGGCGTTGAGGTAGCAGGCCAACAACACGTTCAAGCCCGGATGGTAAAGATCGTCGGCCACGAAATCCTTGAACACGTCCTCGTCTACGTACAGGTAGTCGTAGTTTTCGCGGGCGAGGTGAGCCACGGCCCACCTGGCCGTGGACGGCATGATCTGCGTCAGGCCCCTTGCGCCCTTGCGCGAGCGGGCGCGTATGTTGGCGCCCGACTCGGTGAGTATCAAGGCGCGAATGTAGTCGCCGTTCACGCGCGCGTCGTCGGGACCGTAAGACAAGGAGGTGAAGTAGCGAATCAGGGGCTCGAGCCGGTCCAGCCTGTTGAGCTGTTGGCTGCTCGGCCGTCGGCTCGCCTCCACTGCGACGCCCTGGCGTGGTCCCTCCGGGAGCGAAGCGGCACCCGAAAACGAGGGAATGACGAGCAGCGCGCAGGCCAGCGCCGCAACCGGCATCGCCCCGCTCTGCGCACGCAGCACCTTGTACTTGTTCAAACTTATCACTCGGTACACCAACCGAGCGCGCAAAAGCGCGCAAGGCACTACCCCCGGTGCACGAAAAAGAAACCAGTGGCTGTCAGTGACTGTCGCCCGAAGAACAGCACGCGGCAGAGGCCGCTCTCTCGCTACTCGCCAGGCTCAAAACCAAAAACGCGGACACGGGTCCTGCCACCGTGTTCGACTTCGTCGACCAGGTTGCGACCCCTGCACTTCGGGCACGGAAAAAACCGCCTCCCCTCAACCTCATCCGCCAGAAGAATCATGTTACCCATGAGAAATCCTTCATCCGTTTCCTCGAAGGCCAGGAGGCCATCGCAGGATTCCGACTTACAACGCAAGGGATTTACCTTGATCTTGCGCCCCGGCTTGGCCGGTGCACCCGCTGCAGGTGCGGAATCCACCCGGTTAATTACCGCAGCGCGAGCGGGCACACAAGCCCCCGCGTCGCCTGATGTTGAACAACCCGAAAACATGCTTAGAATAGGCGAATGTCCGCCGCCGAAGTAATGGAGACCCTCAAGCAGGCCGCAGCCTCGGCAGGTGGCTTCGTTGAGCTGAGATACCACGCCAAGACCTCCCGCGGTGTGGTCGTAGAAAAGGGCAAGGTCGAAAGCAGCAGCTCGCGCTCGGTTGCCGGGCTGGGGGTGCGCGTGCTCGAGAACGGCGCCTGGGGATTCGCCTCCACCGGAAGTTCAGAACCCGCTGACGTCAAGCGAGCCATCGAGTCGGCGCGGGCCGCCGCGCGCTCGGGCGCCTCGCTGCGAAGCGAGGCGGTAGCCGACCTTCCCGAGGTCAAGCTTGCCACCGGTGACTTCAGCCAACCGGGAGTCGACGAGATCGAGCAACGCTCGCTCGAAGAAAAAGTCGGCATGGCCCGCAAGCTCGAAGAAACCGTGCGCAGTTCTTCATCGTCGATTTCGTCTGCTACCTGCGGCTACTCGGAAATTTTTGAAGAAAAAGCCATCGTCACCACCGACGGGGCAGCTGCGAGTTTTCGCCTGGTGCGACCCGAGCTGCGCCTGCAGGCGGTGGCTGAAAGAAACGGAGAGATGTCGACCGGTTTCGAAGCGATGGGCACTACCGGTGGTTGGGAGTGCCTGTTTCGCCACGGCGACGGCGAGTACTTTGCCGGTAAGGCGGCGCGCACCGCGGTTGACCTGCTGTCGGCCGGGCACCCGCAGGGCGGCCGCGTCTCGGTCATCCTGGCGCCCTCGATAGTGGGGCTGCTGGTGCACGAGGCCATCGGCCACACGGTCGAAGCCGACTTCGTGCAAGCAGGATCGGTAGCGGCCGGGAAGCTGGGCCAGCGCGTGGCCAGCGACCTGGTCACGCTGTGCGACAGTGGCGCTTCGGAACTAGAAGACGGCGCCGGCGGCACCATACCCGTGGACGACGAGGGCGTGCTCGCGGGTCGCACGGTCATCATCCGCGACGGCATACTCGAGTCCTACCTCCACAACCGCGAGAGCGCGGCGCGCTACGGTGTCGCGCCCACGGGCAACGCCAGGGCCTGGGAGTACGCCGACGAGCCGCTCATAAGAATGCGCAACACCTACCTCGAGCCGGGGCAGACCAGCCTCGAAGAGATGATCGCGAGCACGAGCCACGGCTACCTCCTCGACGGCCCTCGCAACGGCCAGGCCGACGCCACCGGCGAGTTCATGTTCGGCGTGCAGGAAGCGCGCGAGATCAAGGACGGCAAACTCGGGGCGCTGGTCAAGGGAGTCACGGTGACCGGTATCGCCTTTGACGTGCTTTCAACGGTTGACCGCGTGTCGGACAGTTTTCGCTGGGACCTAGGCTCGGGCTACTGCGGTAAGGGGCAGCCGGCCAAGGTTGACGCAGGCGGACCCTACATTAGATGCAAGGCACTGCTCGGGGGCGAGCAGTGAGCTCGACAGGGGGTAGTGTTTCGCCCCGGGATCCACTGGAGATCTGCAAACAACTGGTCGACATGGCCATTGACGCCGGCGCCGAACAGGCCGAAGCCATGGTCGAAAGCGGCCGCGGGGTAGAAACCAACATCGAGTCGGGCCAGGTGCACACCGTTCAGTCCCGCGAGGAAACCGTGTTCGGGCTCAGGGTAATAAGCCAGGGCTCGAAGGCCTTCGTCACCGCCAACGACGTATCGGAGCGACGCCTGGCCGACAGCGTAAAAGAAGCGCTCGAGCAGGCTTCGGTCATCCCGGCCGACGAGGCCAACGCCTTCGCACCCCCGGGTGACAGCACTACCATCGAGGGCCTTTACGACCCGGCGATCGAAAAAATGACAGTGGCCAACTCCAGCCGCCTCGCCGCGACTCTGGCCGAAGCGGTCAAGTCGCGCGACCCGCGCGTCACCATCGACTCGGGGTCGGTGAGCTTCTCGATCGAGCGCAGCGCGCTCGTCAACTCGCTGGGAATCGAGAAAGAAAAATCCACTACGATGGCCGGCGGATCCCTGTTCGGCATGGCGGTGGACGGAGAAGACATTGCCAGCTTTGACTACGACAGCGAGTCCAGCTGCAAGCTGGACGGCTTCGAAGCGGCGTTGCTCAAGACGGCAGAGCGCTTTACCGACAAGTGCGTGGCCGGGCTGGGCGCCGGCGAGGGCCTTAGTTATCGCGGCCCCGTTGTGCTGTCTCCCGAAGCCGTTGCCGAGTTCCTTCTGTCAAACCTGATGGGGGCGCTGTGCGCCGACACCGTCCGCAAGGGCCGCAGCCCCCTGGCCGACAAGCTCGAGCAGCTCGTGGCCTGCGAGAATTTCAGCCTGGTCGACGACGCGACCGTCGACTCGATGGTGACCTCGAGCCCCTTTGATCGCGAAGGTGTGGCGACGGCAAAAACCACCATCATCGAGGGCGGGCGGCTGCGCACCTTCCTGTTTAACCAGCACGAAGCGACGCTCGCCGGTAGCAACGCCCGCTCGACCGGCCACGCCGCGGGGTCGGCGTCATCGCCCCCGGGTATCGGCCCGAGCTATATCGAACTGGCCGCCGGTGAAGAAAGCGATCTGCTGGCGAGCGACGGCGGCCCCGTCGTACTCGTCAACCGTTTTTCAGGCAGCACCAACGCGGTGACGGGAGACTTTTCGGGCGTGGTCAAGAACGGCTTCCTGGTCGAGAACGGACAGCGCCGGCCGATACGCGAAACCATGATAGCCGGAAACCTGTTCGAGGCCCTGCGCGACATAAGCGCACTCTCGTCCGAGCGCAGGTTGATCAGCAGCTCGGCGCTCGTGCCCTCGGCGAGAATCGAAAACGTATCGGTGACCGCGGGCTGACTCAGCGCTTGCGGGCGGTCGTTTCGCCAAGCGCGCGCGACTTGAGCAGACCGGCGTAGCCGCGCTGAACGCTCGGGCCGGCACCCCTGGCCACCTGCTGACAGGCAACGGGATAGCCCATGAGGGCCTCGGTCAACGTGGCCGCCCAGGCAGGTGCCTGCCCGCCGCCGGCCAGCAGGTTGTTGCGCTCAGCCGGATCAATCGCGAGGTCGTAGGCCTCCAGATCCTGCCCACCACCCGAGGTCGGCTGCATGATGAGCTTGTAGCGTCCCTGCTTGACCGCGTAAGCGGGAGATTTCCAGCGCAGGCCTTTGCCGCTCTCGTCCACGCGCAGCCGCCCCCTGGCCTCGCTGAACCGAGGCGACAGCGAAAACGGCAGGCCGCTGCCCAGCGAACTGGCTAGCGACACTCCCTGTATGCCCGGTGGCGCGTCGATGCCCAACAGCTCAACCAGCGTCGGCGCGAGGTCCACCAGGCTCAACGAAGCGTCGTAGCGGGTAGATTTTTTTATGCCCGGGCCACTCATCATGAGCGGAACCTTCAGCGATTCTTCGTAGAGATGGCTGCCCGCGCCCCTCGCACCGTGCTCAAGAAACTCCTGGCCGTGATCGGAGGTGACCACCACCACGACGTTGCCGTCGAGTTTTCTTACCACCGAGTCCACGAAGACGCCGAGCTGGTCGTCCACGTAGCGCAGTTCGCGTTCGTAGCGCACCAGGGCACCCTCGTCGACGCGACTGTCGGCAAACAACTTGTCGTCCTTGAACATGCTGCCGTAGCCCTGCGGCGGAAGGTGCGGTGCATGCAGCCGATAGCTGTGCACGAACATGAAGAAGGGTTCGTCCGAGTGCGCGTTGACCCAGTTGCCCGCAGCCTCGAGCGTGCCGGTCAAGCGGCCCTCGGCGTCGGCCAGGTCGTAGCCCTCGTCGGCCACGAAGCTGTCGAAGCCGGCGACCAGGGGGCTCGAGGTTCCCGCGGCACCACCCTCGGTGAAAGCCACGGTGCGGTAGCCCCCCCGCGACAGCAACGCGGCCAGCGTATCCACCTGCGGCGACAGCTCTTCGTTGTTGTCGAGCACGCCGTGCACCGATGGGTACAGCCCGGTAAACAAACTCATCCACGCCGATTGCGGAGTGACCGACGGGGTTGACGCGTTGTCAAAGATCGCGCCGTTGCTACCGAACCACTCGTCCATGAAAGGCGTAGTGTCGCGCCGCGAACCGCAGCAGCCCATGCTCGTATAGCGAAATGAATCGAGCCCGACTATGACCAGGGAGGGACGCCTGTCGCGGCTCTTCCGGGCGACCACCACGGGCGAGCTCCACACCACCGCCGGTACCACTTTCGAGCCGCCAGCCACAGAACGCGACTCGAACTCTATGCTGACCTGCCTGCCGCCAAGCGACGAAACATCCACGACGATGTCAAACCAGGCCGGCTCCAGTTGGCCAGGGTCGAGCGTCGCGCTGAAAAGCTTCAGCGCCTGCAGCCCGGGCCGTCCGTCTTCGAACAGCCGCGCGCGAACCGTAATGGACACCGGCGCAAGGCCCTTCCAGTCCTCGGATTCTACACTGTATCCAAAACGCAGTTCCGAAGAGCGCGGAATGCTTACCGGCAGACTGCTGATGGTGCGCGCGCCACCGTTGGTGGCCAACTGCGCGTACAAGGCCGCCACCACCGGTCCGGGTTCACGTTCGGGAGCAACAAGCGTGCTGCTCAGGCGGCCGAGCTTGCCCTCGCCCGGACTGAAAACATGCCTTCGCTTCCAAGCGCCTTCTTCGTAGAGCAGCACCTCGGCCTCCAGCTCTCGGCCCAGCAGGGAGGCCGGTAGCTCGCCGTACACGAACACGCGACCACCGGCGGCTACCTGTACCGGGCCCATGGACAGCAGCACGCGGTCGCTGCCGGCTATGGCGAGGCGGCGTTCGCCCGCAGCCGAAACCGGCTGCCAGGGGGCCGCCTGGGGGCCGTCTTCCAGGAGATCCTCTTGCGAAGCGTCCTCTCGCGAAGCGTCGGGTTGTTCGATCTCGGCTTCCGGTAGGTCCGCAGCCATATACAGCGGTAAGGGCGGTTCTGTCGCCAGGACCGAGGACGCCGACAACAGCGTCACCACCGTCAAGAAGGCGGCCACGGCCATGAGAGCGAACGTGTGCCGGACTTGGGCAACAAGCGGAGAAGAACGCATCGCCCATCATTCTGACCCCACCCGGCTACGCCCGCAAGAGACCGACCGGGCGGGGTTGTTAAAGCCGGGCAGCAACGGCTATTGACTGCCGCTGACGGCAACTCGCGGGGCGGGCAACGCCCTACGCCACGAGCCCACGGTAGAATCGAACGCGTGCAGAGCAATGCTCAAGGCAGACTCGAGGTAGGCGTAGACACCGGTGGAACTTTCACCGACGTGGTCTACCGCCGTTCGGACGGTAGCAGCGGTTGGTGCAAGCTGTTGTCCACGCCTGACGACCCCGGCCGCGCGGTACTCGATGCCTTGGCGCGCCTGTTCGACGGAACGCCGCCCGACCGCCTGGGCTACGGCACCACCGTTGCCACCAACGCGATGTTGCAGCGACAAGGCGCGCGCACCGCACTGGTCACCACCGCGGGTTTCGAAGACCTGCTCGAAATCGGCCGACAGGCCCGCCCCGAACTCTACCGGCTGGAGCCGCGACGCGAGCAACCCCTGCTGGCAGAAAACATGAGCTTCGGCCTGGCCGAACGAAGCGCGGCCGACGGCAAAGCCCTGCTGCGCCCCGACAAGGCGGCTCTCGACCAACTGGTCAGAAAGCTGCGACGAGCGCGGGTCGAATCGATAGCCGTGTGCCTTCTGCACTCTCACGTCAACCCGGCCCACGAAAAAGCCGTGGGTGAGGCCCTGCGCCAACTCGGCGTACCGGTGACCCTTTCGCAGCAGCTCTCGCCCGAACCCGGAGAGTACGAGCGCGCTTCGACCGCGGTGGCCAATGCCTTCGTGCGCCCGCGGGTGGAACGGCACCTCGAAGACCTCGCGCTGAAGTGCGGCACGCCCGATTTTCGCGTCATGCAATCCTCGGGTGGCTGCCTGGGCGTAAAGACGGTGAGCCGTGAGCCGGTTCGCAGCATGCTCTCGGGGCCAGCGGGCGGAGTCGCGGCGGCCTTCGAGGTCATGCGCGCGGCCGACCTTGAGCAAGCCGTGACGCTCGACATGGGGGGCACCTCCACCGACGTCACGCTGATCAACGGGGCTATCCCTCTCACCAACACCACCGTCATCGGTGGCTTCCCGCTGCGCTGCCCGGCCGTGGACATTCACACGGTGGGCGCCGGTGGCGGTTCGATAGCGTCGGTCGACGCCGGCGGCGCGCTCAAGGTAGGACCGGCGAGCGCGGGTGCCACGCCCGGCCCCGCCTGTTACGGGCGAGGAAACGAACCCACGGTAACCGATGCCAACGCGTTGCTCGGGCGACTCGCCGGCGGCGGACTGCTCGGCGGTGAAATGCCTGTTGATCTTGCGCGGGCGCGCCGGGTGATGACCCGACTGGGCAAGCGCATGGGCAGCCTGTCGGCCGAACGTGCAGCCGAGGGCGTGCTCAGGATAGTGGAGGCCAACATGGAGAGGGCCATTCGCCGCATAACCATAGAGCGTGGCCAGGACCCGCGCGGTGCGACCCTGCTGGGCTTCGGCGGTGCGGCGGGCCTGCACGCCTGCGCGGTGGCCGATTCGCTGCAGATGGTCAGCGTGCTGCTGCCCTGCAACCCCGGCCTGCTTTCGGCGGGGGGAGTGCTGGAGGGCAGCTTCAGCCGTGACCTGAGGGCCGCGCTGTCACTGCTGGACCCCGGCATCGGCGAGCTCAGGAAACGCTGCCACGCGCTCGAAAAACAGGCCCGCGACGAGCTCCTGCAACAGGGCTGTCGGCCGGGTCGGATACGGCTGAGCCGAAGCGTGGGCCTGCGCTACCTCGGCCAGTCAAGCGAAATCGAAGTGCCGCTGAAGCCAGGCTTCCGCGCTGTTTTTGACCGCGAACACCACAGGCTGTTTCACCACCACGACAACTCGCGGCCGGTGGAGGCCTGCGCGCTGCACGTAACCGCGACCGAAGCTCGCCGCCGCAGGCGCAGGACCGTGGCCACGGTTGGCCGTAGCAGGACCCCGACGCCCGCGCATAACGTGAGCGTGTATCTCGAGGGCAGAAAACGAAGGCTGCCGCTGTACCGTCGCGACGACCTCGTTATGGGGGACCGTTTCGCGGGGCCAGCGTTGGTGACCGAGTACAGTTCGACCTCGCTGATCGCTACCGGTTGGACCGCCCACGTGGACGCCGAGTCTAACCTGCGGCTGGAGAAAGACGGTGGCTGAACGCTTCGATCCCGTCGAGCTCGAGCTCTTCAGCAACCGCCTGGTCGCGGTGGCCGAAGAAATGGGCACCGTGCTCTGCCAGGCCGGCTTCTCGCCCAACATCAAGGAGCGTCGCGATTTTTCCTGCGCAATTTTTGATGCGGCTGGCGGCATGGTGTCGCACGCTGCACACATACCGGTGCACCTCGGCTCGACACCCTTGTCGGTCAAGGCAGCCATCGAGGCCATGGCGGCTGACAGCGGGGAGGTTCTCGCCGGCGACATCATGCTGCTCAACGACCCCTACTCGGGCGGCACCCACCTGCCCGACCTCACCGTGGTGGCGCCGGTCTTTCTCGCCGGCCACGACAAGTCGAGCAGGGCCGGGCGCGCTCGCCGGCCCTTTGCCTGGCTGGCGGCCCGCGCCCATCACGCCGACATGGGTGGCCACGCACCCGGTTCGATGGCGCTGTGCACCGACATCCACCAGGAGGGATTCCGCATACCGCCGGTTCACCTCTACCGGGGTGGCCGCGTGGTGCGCGAAACGATGGAGCTGTTCCTGGCCAACACCCGAGTGCCCGCCGAGAGGATGGGCGACCTTGACGCCCAGGTCGCGGCCCTGCGCAGCGGCGATCAGCGCCTGTCCGAACTGGCGACTCGCTTCGGCCCGGCGCGTATCACGCGCGCCATGAAGGAGCTGCAGGATTACTCGCGCCGCCTGGTCGAGACCATGATCAAGGAGCTCCCCATCGGCGAGTTCAGCGCCCGCGACTCACTCGATAACGACGGTATTGACCCGCAGCCACTGCGACTTTCGGTCACGCTACGGCGACGGGGCAAACGCCTGGAGATCGACCTGCGAAACTGCTCCCCCCAATGCCGGGGCCCGCTCAACGCCAACCTCGCGGTGACCACGTCGGCGGTTTTTTATGTCGTGGCCTGTCTCGCCGGCAGCCGGGTACCGGCCAACCGCGGCATGATGGAGCCGGTAGACATACTCACGACGCCGGGCACGCTCGTGGACTGCCGCTTTCCGGCAGCCGTGGCAGGAGGCAACGTCGAAACCTCGCAGCGTATAGTAGACCTGTTGCTGCGGGCCCTGGCCCGCGCGCTGCCCGATCGTGTGCCGGCGGCGAGCTCGGGCACGATGAACAACCTGACGCTCGGAGGTTGGGACGTGCAACGTGATCGCCACTTTGCCTACTACGAAACGGTGGCGGGTGGAGCCGGCGCCGGACCGTCGGGTCCGGGCTGCCACGCGCTGCACACCCACATGACCAACACGCTCAACACGCCCGTGGAACTGCTCGAGGCCTACTACCCCCTGAGGGTAATCCGTTACGGGCTGCGAAGGCGCTCCGGCGGGACCGGAAAGCACCGTGGCGGTGATGGGATAGATCGGGAAATAGAGGTCCTTGTGCCGGCCACGCTGACACTGCTGGCCGACAGACGGCAAGAGGGCCCCTGGGGACTGGCGGGCGGAAAGCCCGGTCTACCGGGCCGCGATACGGTGAGCAGCGGCGGCCGAACGAAAGCCATCGCCTCGAAAACCGAGATGCAACTGGCCGCCGGCGACCGCGTGCGCGTGCAGACCCCCGGCGGCGGTGGCTGGGGGCGGATCGGACGGAAGGTAGCGGGTAAAAAAAAGCGGGGCTGACCGAATCGGTTTCCCGTTCTCGATCAACCCCGCTGTACTGACTTGCCGGGTCAGGCCGCTGCTTTACGGCGTGACCCCTTCTCGAGGGAGTCGATCCTGCGCTCAATGGCGGTGAGCCTGCGCTTGACCGAATCAACATCGCCGCGCACGGGCAGCTTGAGCCACTTGGCCAGGCGCGTGGCCAGCTTGCCGGCTTCCTTCTGAGCACTGGAAGTCAGCTCACGGCGACGGCCGTTGGTCTCCTTGCGCAGCCCGGTGACCCTCTTGTCGAGCTGGGCCCTGACGTCGTCCAGGCGCTCTTCGATCTGCTCGCGCAGTTCGTCGACGCGACCGTTGAGGTCCTCGCGAACTTCACCGATACTGTCGATCAGCTTGTCGACCACCTTGTCGACCTGGCCCTGCTGCTGCTCCGGGAGCATGGACACCGCGCGACGTCCGAAACGCTCCGCGGCCCCTTCGACCTCACCACGGACCCTGTCCACGGTGTTGGTCACGTTACCGAAAAGCTGCGTGGGTTGCTTCTTTGCTTTTGCCATTTTTTTTCCCTCCTGTAGTAACGCGTCATCCGGCCCCATCCTTGCCCCCCCAACAGGGGGAGTGCCGGACGGGAACCCGCCCAGAATCACCAATTTAAGTCTGTACCTAAACCAGAAACGTATCCATGTGCGGACAGCCCGAAAGCTTACGGTAACGCTTACCTGTGCATTGTTTTACTCACTGCGTCATGAAAGTCAAGGCCGTGTGCCTGGTTTTGACGCAATGCAGCTTATTTCGTGGGTTTTTTCGCCGAAGTTTTTTTCGAGCTCTTGCCTGACCCCTTGCTTGAGCCGCTGCTGGACGACGAGCCGGCCGACGAGTCAGGCGACGAGTCAGGCGACGAGTCAGGCGACGAGTCAGACGACGAGTCAGACGACGAGTCAGACGACGAGTCAGACGACGAGCCGGCCGACGAAGCGGAGCCCGAATCCTTGGATGAATCGTCCCCGGAGCCTTTCTGGTAGCCCTCCGAGTACCAGCCGCCGCCCTTGAGCTGAAACGACGACGACGAAATCAGCCGCTTCACCTTGCGCCGGCAACCCTTGGTAGCGCAGCGCGACAGGGGATCGTCAGACATGGACTGGGTGTGTTCAAAAACCCCGCAGACGGGGCACTCGTATTCGTAGATCGGCACCTTGGTTAAACTTCCGTTGTTTTTTGTTTCCCTTGTGGGAACAGAACGAAACTAGGAACGGCGGCCAGTCGTGTCAACGGCGAGTTCCCTCGACCGCCTCGTGGCTGCCTTCACGGCCGAAGCAACTGTCTGGCTGAACCCCCCGCTGGCGAGAGCGGAGAGGCCGGCCAGCGTGGTGCCGCCCGGCGACGAAACCGCCTTGCGCAATTCGACGGGCCCCTGCCCGCTCTCAAGCAACATCCTGGCGGCGCCAGCCAGGGTGTGACAGGCCAGGTGCAAGGCGGTTTCCTGGTCGAGTCCGGCCGCCTTACCACCCCGGGCCAGCGCCTCGGCAAACAGGTAAACATAGGCCGGACCACTACCGCTCAAGCCGGTGACCGCGTCCATCAGCTTCTCTTCTTCGACCACGAGCACTTCGCCAACGGCTTCGAACATGGCCCTGGCCACTGCGAGGTCTTTTCTCCGCGCATTCGCCCCCGCACAAAGCACCGACATGCCGCTACCCAGCAGGCAGGGGGTGTTGGGCATGACCCGAATAGTGCGCGCGCCCGGCCCCAGGGCCTTCTCCATGCGCGACAGGCGTACACCGGCCGCGATAGAGATAACCAGCTTGCCGCGCCCGAGCAGCGGCGACAGGCCCGACAGAACCTCGTCCATGACCTGCGGTTTTACCGCGAGCACCACCGTCCGGGCGGCCTCGGCAAGCTGCGCGAGATCAGCCGTAACCCTGACTCCGAAGCGCCGCTTGAGCACGCGGCGGCGGGCCGCCAGGGGCTCGCAGACGACTATTGTCTCTGGTGAAACACCGCCGCCGTCATCGCCCGGCTCCAGCAAGCCCTTGAGCAACGCGGCAGCCATGTTGCCGCCACCAACAAAACCGACAACCGGCGCCTGCTTGCTCACGACTCGCCCCTTTCACGCTGTCCGAACACAGCCCTGCCTATCCTTACCATCGTTGAACCCTCCATTATCGCGTCCTCGTAGTCAGCCGACATGCCGGCCGATATCTCAACCATAGTTGCCCGCGGCAGCGCGAGCCCCCGCAGTCTTTCCTGCAGTAATCGCAGCCGTTCAAACTGCGGGCGCGCCTCCTGCCCCGGGTCGGCCACGCCGGTAACACCTTCGATGCTCAGCCCCGGCATGTCGGCCAACTGCCTCAAGAGCTGCTCGGCCCGGGCCTCTTCTACGCCGGCCCGCCCCTGGCCGCCACCAAGCTTGATCTGCATCAACAAGCGGCAAGGCGCGGCCGCTTCTCCCAGGGCGACAACAGCGCGCGACAAGGCCTGGCCAGCCGAAGCCGAGTCGATGCCGTGCAGCAGGTAAAAAGCGTCAGCCGCCCGCTTGGCCTTGTTCGACTGCAGGCGTCCCACGAGGTGCCAGCGAACGTCTTCGAGGCCTGCCATCTGCATACGCGGCAGGGCCTTCTGCAGGTAGTTCTCGCCGAAATCGAGCTGGCCCGCCCTGGCCGCCTCCAGCAGGGCTTCGTCGGGCTGGTTCTTGGTGACGGCCACCAGCAGCGGTGGCCGGTTGGCACGGCCGGCACGCGCAGCCGCCGCGGCCAGCCGTTCCCTGACCTCGGCCAGACTATCGGCTACCGCCACCGTTTCCCCCTCGTTGCTGCAGCGGCCGAACTCCCCGGCGCGCGAGCGGAGCCTCGAGCTGCGCCACGGGCAGGCCGATGACGTTGTCCACGCAACCCGCTACCGCAGCCACCAGCGAGCGCCCCAGTCCCTGCACCGCGTAACCACCAGCCTTGTCGTCGCTTTCGCCCATTGCTACGTAGCGCTCGGCCTCCAATCTCGAAAACTCCCTCATGCGCACCACCGAGCGTGTAAACCCGCAGGCGGGTGGCGCCAGGCCCGTACCGCCGCCGGCCGCCAGCAGCGCCCAGCCCGTGTAGACCAGGTGGTTGCGGCCCGCAAGCATGAGCAGGTAGTCAACCGCCTGGACGCGGTCGATGGGTTTTCCCATCATCATTTCCTCTACCACCACCGTGGTGTCAGCGCCGAGGACTACTTCGCCCGCGTGGCGCCGGCCCACCACCGCGTCGGCCTTCTCCAGGGCCAGGCGGATAGTGGCGTGCAGTGCTGATTCGCCCAGGCACTGAAGTTCCTCGACCCCGGCTACGTCAATATCGAAACTGTAACCCTCTCGATCGAGAATCTCGCGCCGCCTTGGCGAGGCAGACGCTAATACGAGGCGGCCGGTATCCATGGCCTGTATTCTTGAACCCGCTCAGGTAAAGTCAAAAAGGAGACCACGTGCTGACCAGAGTTAGAGCGCTTTCCGTCATGCTTACAGCCACGCTGCTGGCCCCGGCCGTTACCGCCTGCAGCGCCGGAACGGCACCCGGAAAATCCCTGCTCGGCAGATCCGACGCCACCCACGCCGCCCAGCTGGGATCTGCGGTGACGGCCCTGTCGGCCAGCGGGGGCGACGACCCGGCCCTTGCCCGGCGCACCCTGCTCACCCTGGAAAACGACTTCGCCCTGCTGCAGGACTACGTGCTCTACTTCCTGGCCCGCAGCAGGCTCGCTGCTACCAGCTTGAGCGCCGAGGCGGCCGCCGATGAAAAGGCTGCGGCTGCCGCTGAACTCGAGGAGCTGCTGGCGCTGGCACCCGACTCACCGGTGGCGCCCGCCAGCGCAGCGCTGCTGGTCGGCCTGCCGGAAACAGCAGATACCCGCGTACTCGAGCTGGCCGAAAAGTACCGCGGCGGAACCACCCTCAACGCCGATTTTGCGGCCATCGCGGTGGCGGCCGCGCGCCGCCTGCAGGCCTCGGACCCCCGGCGTTCGCTCGAGCTGGCCAACCGCGCCAGGGCAAGAGACCCCGGTGGTCAATCGGGCAGGCCGGCCGCCGAGCTGGCATCCGATCTGCAAATCGACAACCCGAAACTGCTGCCGACCAGCGCCGAGCAGCTGGTGGCCGAGACCCGGCTGCTGGGTGCCGAGGGCAGGCACAGCCAACGCGTAGCGATGCTGGACAAGCTGCTCAAGGACTTTCCGCGCCACCCATCGCGCACGACTTCGATTCTCGGCCGGGCCCGCTCGACCGCGGCCCTGAAAGATAAGCAGGCGGCGGCCTGGTGGCTGTCGCAGAAATCTGCGGGCGAAAGCGACCCGGGCCGGTCGGCGCGACTGCTGTACGAGTCGGCGGTGTACAGCTGGAACGCGAACCAGTCGACGCTGGCCCTGCAACGCTTCGAGAAATTTCTGTCGCTGGGATCGGGGCTGGACGAAGAGCACAAAGCCCACTACGCCTCGGGCCGCATCCACGAGTCGGCCCGCCGCTACAACAGCGCGGCCGCCCACTATCGCTCGGCCGAAAAAAGCCCTGACCAGCACACCAGCAGTGAGTCCGCGTGGCGGGCCGGTTGGGCCTCGTACCGGGCGGGCAACTACCCTGGCGCGGCGTGGAAGTTCGGTCTCATCGTGCAGGCCACCAAGCCACCCGCCCGTGGGTCGGGAGTCAGCAGGCCCTCCAGCCCGAGTGGACGCGAAGGCGCCCTGTACTGGAAAGCCCGCTCCATTGAACGTGCGGCGGGCAAGACCAGTACCGAGGCACTGGCCGTGTACCGGCAGCTGCTGGCCGAGTTTCCCGACGGCTTTTATTCCTGGCTGGTCGAGCAGCGGCTCCCGCTCAAGGCGCCCGCGGCCACGGTCGAAAATCTTCCACGTTCAACGGCCACGCTTGACGCCTCTGCACGGCACACGCTGGCGCGGGCGGAGGCACTGAGAATCGCCGGCCTGGGCCACCACGGGGCCACCGAAACCGCTCGGCTGACGAGCGGCCGCAGCAGCGAGCAACTGCTGGCCCTGTTGCCGCAGTTGGCCACGTCGGGTGCCTGGAACAGCAGCCTGCGCGTGGCACTGCAGCTCTATCGCAAGGGCCTGCTCAACGATGCCCAGCTGTACCCGTTTCTCTACCCCAGGGCCCACGCCGACATCGTGGGGCGCGAAGCGGGTCGCTGGAAGATCCGCCCCTCGCTGGTCTACGCGCTGATGAAACAGGAAAGCGTTTTTGACGCGCACGCCACCTCGCCGGCCGCTGCCTACGGATTGATGCAACTGCTCTTGCCCACCGCCAGGCGGGTGGCCAGGACGACGGACCGGCCAGAGCCTTCGCGCGACGACCTCTTCGTGCCCGACGTCAACATCGCGCTGGGCACGGCCTACCTCGCCTCGCTCGCGCGGCGCTTCAACGACAACCCCGTCCTCATGCTGGCCGGTTACAACGCGGGCGAGAACGCGGCGCAACGCTGGCTCGACCGGCTGGACGGCCTCGACGAGGATGAGTTCATCGAAAGAATTTCCTACCGCGAGACCCGTGGCTACGTGAAAAAGGTTCTTCGCAACGCTCGCAATTTTGAGCGCGTGTATGGCTCCAACGGCGACAGCGCTGCCGAAAAATAGAACAGCTCAGCCGCCGAGAGCGGCCAGCAGGCGGCGCGGAAGATCTCCAAAAGCGCCGTTGGACATGCACAGCACCACGTCGCCCGCTTTGAGCTCGCCCGGCAGGCGGTCGAGTATGACGTCGGGACCGTCGGCCTGCCAGGCCGGGGTGCCCGTGCTGTTCAGCTCCTCAACCACGGCCTCGGTGTCGAGCGCTTCGCCCTCGGCCAGGGTATCGTTCTCCTTGTGGAACACCTCGCTCAGGACGACTCGGTCGGCCAGGGCCAGGGCCTCGGTATAGCGAGCCTGGAAGACCGACCTGCGGCTGGTGTTGGAGCGCGGTTCGAACACCGCCCACACCCTGCGCCCGCTGTACGCGTCGGCCATGGCAGCCAGGCTGCCGGCAACCGCGGTGGGGTGATGGGCAAAGTCATCGATCACGTCCACGCCCGCAGCGCTGCCCACCAGCTCCTGCCTCC